>Ga0247727_10002020_pt1 | contig 46982 bp, 52 predicted proteins | sample WisWelCaveWW1625_FD_202498 | JGI IMG/M metagenome (GOLD analysis project Ga0247727, IMG submission 202498) | Biofilm microbial communities from Wishing Well Cave, Virginia, United States - WW16-25 | ecosystem: Environmental > Aquatic > Deep subsurface > Groundwater > Cave microbial mat | place...
TGAAGCTCACGCTCGCCCGCGTCGTGCCCGAGCTGTTCGAGCGCCTCGCACCGGTGCTGGGCAAGGCGCTGCTCGACCCGGCTGGGCTCGAGGCCCGCGTCGAGCCGGAGGAAGCGATCGCGCCGGATGTCCTCGCGGCCCACCTGCCCGAGCTGCTCGCGATCACGGAGCACAACCCGGTTTACACCTTCCACCTGCGCCGCGGGGTGCGCTTCCACGACGGCGATCCCTTCGACGCCACCGACGTGCGCTTCACCTACCAGGCGATCATGGATCCGAAGAACGCCTCGCCGCGCAGCTCGAGCTACGAGGCGGTGAAGACCCTCGAGGTGCTGGACGACTACACCGTGCGGGTGGTGTACAAGCGCCTCTACTCGCCCGCGATCGTCGCCTGGGCGATGGGCATGCTGCCCGAGCATCTGATGAACGACGCCGCGCTCGAGCGCGAGATGGATCGCCGCGGCGTCTCCGGCGAGGCGCGCGCCAGCTTCGGGCTGCGCCAGTCGGAGACGGCGCGGTATCCGGTCGGCACGGGCTCGTTCCGCTTCGTCGAGTGGCAGCCCGACGAGTACATCCGGCTGGCGCGCAACGACGGCTACTGGAAGGGGCCGCCCGAATACGAGCAGGTGTACTTCCGCGTGGTCCCCGACATCGTGACGCAGGAGATGGAGTTCCGGGCCGGTGCCGTGGACGCCTACCTCACGGTTCCGCAGCAGGCGGCCCGCTATCGCAAGGACCCGCGCTACCAGACCGTTTCGGTGCTCACGAACTCCTACAGCTACATCGCCTACAACCTGCGGCGGCCCATTTTTCAGGATCAGCGCGTGCGGCGCGCGCTCGGCATGGCGATCGACGTGGACGAGCTGGTCGAACACGTGCTCTATGGCGAGGGCCAACGCATCTCGGGCCCCTACTACGTGAGCACGCCGTACTACGACCACGCCACGCAGCCGTTGCCCTACGACCCCGAGGGCGCGAAGCGGCTGCTCGCGGAGGCAGGCTGGGCGGCCGGGCCGGACGGCATCCTCGCGAAGGATGGCCAGCGCCTGGCATTCAAGCTCATCACCAACAACGGCAATCCGGCGCGCAAGGCGATCATGACCGTCGCGCAGAACGCATGGCGCGGGCTCGGCGTCGAGGTGGTGACGCAGCAGTTCGAGTGGACCGTCTTCCTCTCGCAGTTCGTGAACGTGCTCGAGTTCGACGCGATCGTGCTCGGCTGGGGGGGCGGGGGGCTCGACCCGGACATCTTCGAGCTCTGGCATTCCAGCCGGGCCGGTCCGCTGCAGCTCAACTTCAGCGGCTACAAGAGCGCCGCGGCGGATGACTTGATGGTGCGCATCACCGAGGAGTACGACCCGGCGCGGCAGATCGCGCTCGCCTTCGAGCTGCACAACCGCATCGCGGAGGACCAGCCCTTCACGTTCCTCTACGCGCCAACCCGCACGTACGGCCTCGACCGGCGCATGGTGATGATCGAGCGCGACGCTTCCGGCGCGGAGCGACACCGTCGCATCGAGCCGTTGCTGGGCGGCATCACCTTCTACTTCGACCGCTGGCGCAAGCTGGCGACCGACCCGGTCTTCACGGAGGGCGGCTGAGCATGGCGGCCTTCCTCGCGCGTGCGCTCGCGCAGCGCTGCGCCCTGCTGGTGGTGATCTCGATGCTCGCCTTCGCAGTGATCCATCTCGCGCCCGGCGAGCCCAGCGAAGTCGACCCGATGAACCCGCGCATGAAGCCGCAGGACATCGCGCGCATCCGCGCGGCGTTCCACCTCGACGAGCCCCTGCACGCGCAATACGGCTACTGGCTGCGCGACCTCGCGACGGGAGAGCTGCGCTCGTTCAAGGACGGCCAGCCCGTAGTGCCGCGGATCTGGGAGCGTTTCCTGAACTCGGTCCCGCTGTTCCTGGTGGCGATCCTGATCGAGTGGACCGTCGCGTTCCCGATCGGGATCCGTGCGGCGGTGACGCGCGGATCCCGTTTCGATCGCACGAGCACCTTCTTCGCCTACCTCCTGATCTCGGTGCCGAGCTTCTTCGTCGCCTACCTCGTCGTGCTCGGGGTGGTGAACGCGTTCCAGCTCCCCGTGATCGGGATGCGCACCTTCGGCTTCGACCCGGCCTCGAGCCTGCGCCTCGTGATGGATCGCATCTGGCACCTCGCGATCCCCTCGCTGATGGCGGCGCTCACCGGTCTCGCCGTGATGTCGCGCTACGTGCGCTCGCAGATGCTCGAGGTGGTGGCCCAGGACTACGTGCGCACCGCGCGGGCCAAGGGCCTGGCCGACGACCAGGTGGTCTACCACCACGCACTTCGCAACGCGCTGCTGCCCTTCGTGACCATGTTCGGCTTCCTGATCCCGGGTCTGATCGGAGGCTCGGTGATCATCGAGCAGATCTTCGCCTGGCCCGGCATCGGCCGGCTCGGCTACGAGGCCATCCTCGCGCGCGACTTCCCCGTCATCCTGACGCTCAACTTCTTCGCTGCGGCGCTCACGCTCGCGGGCACGTTCGTCTCGGACGTGCTCTACGCGGTCGTCGATCCGCGCATCCGGCTCGGCTAGGCGTGGCCGCCACACCCGCACGGCGCCCGGTCCCGGCGCTCCCGAGCGGCAGCGACGCCGCGCCGGGCACGGTCGCGCTGAAGGGCGAGGTGTGGCGGCAGCTGCGCCGCGACCGCCTCGCGCTGGCCGGTCTGGTGGTGCTGGCGCTGCTGTTCGTGACGGCACTATTCGGGAAGCTGCTCACCGAGTGGCTGGTGGTGTTCGACCCGACGCTGGTGCGGCTACCCGAGAAGCTGCTGCCGCCGCTCGCCTTTGCTTCCGCCGCGCTGCCCGCCGATCAGCTGCCCGCGTTCGGCCACTACCTGCTCGGCACCGACGACCTCGGTCGCGACGTGTTCGCGCGCATGCTGCAAGGCTCCTTCGTGTCGCTGTCGATCGGCTTCGTGGCGGTCTCGATCGAGCTGGTGATCGGGCTCGCGCTCGGCGGCCTGGCAGGCTTCTACGGCGGCCGCGTGGACGCGCTGATCATGCGCTTCACCGACGTGATGCTGTGCTTCCCGACCTTCTTCCTGATCCTCACGGTGGTGGCGCTGCTGCCGCCATCCATCTGGAACATCATGCTCGTGATCGGCGTGACCAGCTGGATGGGCACCTGCCGCTTCGTGCGTGCCGAGCTGCTGGCGCTGCGCGAGCAGGACTTCGTGCGCGCCGCGCGCGCGCTCGGCTTGTCGGACGCGCGCGTGATCTTCCGGCACTTGATCCCGAACGCGATCGCGCCGGTGCTGGTGTCGGCGACGATCGCGGTGGCCAGCGCGATCCTCACCGAGTCCGCGCTCTCGTACCTCGGCTTCGGCGTGCAGCCGCCCGACGCGAGCTGGGGGAACATCCTCTCCGACGGCCGCGCCTTCCTGTTCGACGCGCCCTGGCTGTTCGTGATCCCGGGTGCCGCGATCCTGGTCGTGGTGCTGGCCTTCAACCTGGTCGGCGAGGGGCTGCGCGACGCGCTGAACCCGCGCCTGCGGCGCTCACGATGACCGAGACACGCGCGTTGCTCGAGATCCGCGGGCTGCGCGTCTCCTTCGCCACCGAGGCCGGGCCGGTGCCGGCGGTGCGCGGCGTCGACCTCTCGCTCGCGGCCGGCGAGACCCTCGCGCTGGTGGGCGAGTCGGGCTGCGGCAAGTCGGTCACGGCGCTCGCGATCCTGCGCCTCGTCGCCATGCCGCCCGGGGCCTTCGATGCGGGCGAGATCCGCCTCGCTGGCGAGAACCTGCTCGCGGTCTCCGAGGAGCGCATGCGGGCCATCCGTGGCAACGACGTCGCCATGATCTTCCAGGAGCCGATGACGAGCCTCAACCCGGTGCTGCGCGTGGGTGAGCAGGTGGCCGAGGCGATCGAGCTGCACCAGGGCGCGTCGCGTCAAGAGGCACGCGTGCGCGCGATCGAGGCCTTCGCGCGCGTCGGCATTCCGGCGCCGGAGCAGCGCGTGGACGAGTACCCGCACCAGCTCTCGGGCGGCATGCGCCAGCGCGTGATGATCGCGATGGCGCTGGCGTGCAATCCGCAGCTGCTGATCGCGGACGAGCCCACCACCGCGCTCGACGTCACGATCCAGGCCCAGATCCTCGAGCTGATCGCGAAGCTCCAGCGCGAGCTGGGCATGGCGGTGTTGCTGATCACGCACGATCTCGGCGTGGTGGCCGAGACCGCGCGCCGCGTCGCCGTGATGTACGCCGGCCGCATCGTCGAGGAGGCCGACGTGCTCGCGCTCTTCGAGCGGCCGCGCCATCCCTATACGGCGGGCCTGTTGCGCTCGCGCCCGCGTCTCGATGTGAAGCACGGGAAGCTGGTGCCGATCGAGGGCTCGGTGCCGGATGCGCTGCACCAGCCGAGCGGCTGCGCCTTCCATCCCCGTTGCCCGCTCGTCGAGGAGCGCTGCAAGCGTGAGGAGCCGCCGCTCACGCGGGACGGCAGCCACCGCTTCGCCTGCTGGGTGACGAGCGAGCAGCCGACGCTCGACCTGCTCGGGGAGCGCTCTGTATGAGCCAACTCCTCGAGGTGCAAGACCTCGTGAAGCACTATCCCGTGCGCGCCGGGCTGTTCTCGCGCGCGAGCGGCGCGGTGCGCGCGGTGGACGGCGTGTCCTTCACGCTGGCGCACGGCGAGACGCTCGGGCTCGTCGGCGAGTCGGGCTGCGGCAAGACCACGCTCGCGCGGCTGGTGCTGCGGCTCGAGGAGCCGACGGCCGGCGGGCTGCGCTTCGAGGGCGAGGATCTGCTGCGGCTCGGGGCGCGTGCGCTCCGCGCACGCCGTCGCCACTTCCAGATCGTGTTCCAGGATCCGATGAGCTCGCTGAACCCGCGCATGACGGTGGGCGACATCCTGGCCGAGCCGCTCCACGTACACGGCGTGGCCTCCGGCGCCGCCGCCGACGCGCGCGTGATCGAGCTGCTCGATCAGGTGGGTATCCCGGCCTCGTGGCGGCAGCGCTATCCGCACGAGTTCTCGGGCGGGCAGCGCCAGCGCATCGGCGTGGCGCGCGCGATCGCGCTCGGCCCGAAGCTGGTGGTGTGCGACGAGGCGGTCTCGGCGCTCGACGTCTCGGTGCAGGCGCAGGTGCTGAACTTGCTGCTCGAGCTGCGCGAGCGGCTCGGCCTCGCGTATCTGTTCATCTCGCACGACCTGTCCGTGGTGCGACACGTCTCCGATCGCGTGGTGGTGATGTATCTGGGTCAGATCGTCGAGCAGGCAGGGACCGAGGCGCTGTTCGGCGCGCCTGGGCATCCGTATACGAAGGCGCTGCTGTCGGCGATTCCGGTGCCCGATCCGCGCCGGCGCCCGGAGCGCATCGTGCTGACCGGCGACGTGCCGAGCCCTGCGCATCCGCCCGCCGGCTGTCGCTTTCACACACGCTGTCCGGCGGTGATGCCGCGCTGCTCGCGCGAGACGCCGCCCGTCTTTCGTGTCGGCGAGGGCCACGAGGTGCGCTGCTTCCTGGCCGAGCCGTCCGGCAACCGTTGAGAGGGCGAGGCCTCGCGGGGCTCGGCCTCGCGTGCGCAGCCGCCGCGGCGCTGCTCGCGCTGACCTTTCGGGCCTCATTGCCCGGCCGCGCGGACTTCAGCTTCGCGAACGGCACGGAGCCGAAGACGCTCGACCCCGGGCGCGCCACCGGCGAGCCCGAAGGCCGCATCGTGGACGCGCTGTTCGAGGGCCTGACGTCGCGCGACCCGGCGACGCTCGCACCGGCGCCGGGCGTGGCGGAGTCGTGGGAGATCTCCGAGGACGGACGCAGGCTCGTATTCCAGCTGCGCGAAGACGCGCGCTGGAGCGACGGCCGGCCCGTCACGGCGCAGGACTTCGCGTGGAGCTGGCGCCGCTTGCTCACGCCCGCCCACGGGGCCGAGTACGCCTACCTGCTGTACGGCGTTTCGCATGCCGAGGCGCTGCACCTCTCGCGCGCTCGGGCGGCGCGCCTGCGCGGCGAGACGCTGCTCGCATTCGACGCGCTCGCGGCCCGGCACGCGGCCGCGCTACCGCCGGCCGCGTGGCGCGGCTTCGTTCTGGCGCAGGATCTCGTGGCGACGCTCGCGCGCACGGCCGACGAGGGCGCGCGCGCTGCGCTGGCGCGCGAGGCCGGCCCGCGGCGCGACGAGCGCGCCGCGTTTCGCGCCGCGCTGCTCGCGGCCGCGGCCTCGCACGAGGCGCAGGCCGCGGCCGCCGAGACGCACTTCGGTGTCGACGCCGGCGCCTTCGCCCGGGGCGAGCGCCAGTTCGTGGTCGAGCTGGTGGCGCCGATCCCGTACTTCCTCGACCTCACCGCCTTCTATCCCACCTTTCCGGTGCCGCGGCAGCTCGTCGAGGCGCGCCCCGACGATTGGTTCCTGCCCGGTCACATCGTCGGCAACGGCGCGTTCGTGCTCGAGGCGTGGCGTGTCGGCGACCGCATTCGGCTGCAGAGGAGCCCCAGCTGGTGGGGACGCGAGGGAGTCGGCCTCGCGAGCGTGGACGCGCTGCCCGTCGAGAACGCGATCACCGCGCTCAATCTCTACCTGACGGGCGCCCTCGACTGGCTGCCGCGCACGCCGGCGGATCTCGGCGAGGCGCTGCGCGAGCGGCCGGATCACTACGGCGGGCCGATGCTCAGCGTCTACTACTACCGCGTCAACGTGGCGCGCCCGCCGCTCGACGACGCGCGCGTGCGCATGGCGCTGGCGCTCGCGATCGACCGCGAGACGCTGGTGCGCGACGTGCTGAGGCTCGGCCAGCTGCCGGCGCGTCACGTCGTGCCGCCCGGCATCCCGGGCTACGAGCCGCCGCCGAGCGCGCTCGGCTTCGACCCCGAGCGCGCGCGAGCACTGCTGGCCGAGGCCGGCTACCCCGGCGGTCGCGGCCTGCGCCCGCTCGGCATCCTGTTCAACACGCTCGAGGATCACCGCAAGATCGCCGAGCTGCTGGCGGATCAGCTGGCGCGCAACCTCGGGATCCGCGTCACGGCCTACAACCAGGAGTGGCAGTCGTACCTCGCGACGATCCAGGCCGGCGACTACGACCTCGCGCGCTCGGGCTGGATCGGCGACTACGTCGATCCGAACACCTTCCTCGATCTCTGGCTCACGAACGGCGGCAACAACCAGACGGGCTGGGGCGACCCGCTCTACGACCGCTGGATCCGCGCCGCGGCGGACGTGGAGGACTTCGCGAGGGCGCCCGAGCTGGCCGGCCTTGCGGAGCCGGAGCGTGCGCACACGCTACTGGCGCAGCTGCGCGCGGCCGAGGGCGAGCCGCGGCGCTCGGCCGCGGCGCGCCTGCGTCTCCAGCTGCTGCGCGAGGCCGAGGCGATCCTGGTGCAGCGCGCCGTGCCCGTGATTCCGCTCTACTTCTACGTGACGAGCGGTCTGCTCTCGCCGCGCGTCAGCGGCTTCCATGCGCGGCTCGCCGGCGACCGGCCGAACCTCCAGGACCTGCACCCGCTGCGCGCGCTCCGGGTCACGCGATGAGCGCCGCGCTGCTGCTGCTCGCGGCCCTGGCCGTGCTCTCCGCGCTCGCGGCGCTGCCGCTCGGCGTGATGCGCGTGCTCGGCGCGCTCGGGCTCGCGGCGCTCTGCTTCGCCATCGCGAGGCACGCGCTCGGTGACGCCGCGGCGCTGCTGGCGGCACTGCTGCTCGGCGCGGCCGCGCTGCGCCTCGCGCCGCCGCGCGTGCTGCGCCGCATCGCGTTCCTGATTCCGTCCTTCGCGCTGCTCGTCACGGTGACGACGGCGCTGATGTACCTGGCGCCGGGCAGTCCCTTCGCGCAAGAGCGTGCGCTGGCGCCCTCGGTAGAGGCCGCGCTGCGCGAGCGCTACGGCGTCCCCGAGAGCGCCTTCGCCTTCTTCCAGAGCTACGCCGAGCGGCTGCTCGTGGCGGGCGACCTCGGCCCCGCGCTCAAGGTGCAGGGCCGGACGGTGGCCGAGCTGCTCGCGCCGGCGCTGCCGGTGAGCCTCGCGCTCGGCGGCAGCGCGCTGCTGCTCGCGCTCGGGCTCGGCGTCGCGCTCGGGGTGCGCGCCGGCCTGCGCCCGAACTCGGCCGTGGACCACGCCAGCATGGGGCTCGCGCTGCTCGGCATTTCGCTTCCCAACTTTGTCATCGGAGCAGCGCTGGTGATCGTGTTCGCGCTGCGCCTCGGCTGGTTGCCGGTGGCAGGGTGGGGTGGCTTCGCGAGCGTCGTGCTGCCGAGCGTGACGCTCGCGTTGCCCTACGCCGCGGTGATCGCGCGGCTCGCGCGCGCGGGCACGGTCGAGGCCATGCGCCAGGATTTCGTGCGTACGGCGCGCGCCAAGGGTCTGCCCGAACGCACGGTGGTCTGGAAGCACGCGCTGCGCCCGGCCTTGATGCCCGTGGTGTCGTACCTCGGGCCGGCCGCCGCCGGCATCCTGACCGGCTCGTTCGTGGTCGAGACACTGTTCGGTGTGCCCGGCATGGGCCAATGGTTCGTGAAGGGCGCCATCAACCGCGACTACCCGGTCGTGCTCGGCACCGCGCTCTTCTACTTCGCGCTGGTCTCGCTGTTCAACCTGGCCGTGGATCTCGCCTACGCCTGGCTCGACCCGCGCACGGAGCAGGAGGCCGCGTGAGTTTCCGGGAGCCCGCAAGCGCCGCAGGCGCACGCAGCGAGCCGCAGATGAACGCAGTCGTAGGGCGCGGCCCGTGGATCCTCGCCTGGCGGCGCCTGCGCAAGAACCGCGCCGCGCTCGCGGGCGGTGTGCTCCTGCTCGCGATCGTCGGCGCCTGTCTGCTGCTGCCCGCGCTGCTGGCGCTCGATGCGCACGCCACCGCGCCCGTGCTGCGGCACACGCCGCCTTCCCCTGGTCACTGGCTCGGCACCGACGCGCTCGGCCGCGACCTGCTGGCGCGCGTGCTGGTGGGAGGCCGCACCTCGCTCGCGGTGGGCCTCGCCGCCACGCTCGCCTCCGTGCTGATCGGCGTGGTGTGGGGCGGCGCCGCGGGCCTGCTCGGCGGAGCGGCAGACGAGGCGCTGATGCGCATCGTCGATTTCTTGTACGGCGTCCCATACATGTTTCTCGTCATCCTGGTGATGCTGCTGTTCGCGGACACCGCGCGCGGCGAGGCGCTGCCGGTCTTCGTGGCGCTCGGGCTGGTGCAGTGGCTGACGATGGCCCGCATCGTGCGCGGGCAGGTGCTCGCGCTGCGCGGCAGCGACTTCGTGCTGGCCGCGCGCGCGGTAGGCGCGTCCGGCCCGCGAATCCTGTTCCGGCACCTGCTGCCGAACTGCCTCGGCCCGATCGTGGTCTACGCCACGCTCACGGTGCCGAGCGTGATCATCCTCGAGTCCTACCTGTCGTTCCTCGGGCTGGGCGTAGAGCTGTCCTGGGGCCAGCTCGTGGCCGAGGGCGTGGCCGTGGTGAACCCGATCCAGTCGCGCTGGTGGCTGCTGGCGTTCCCGAGCGCCTTCCTCGGGGCGACCCTGCTCGCGCTCAACTTCCTGGGCGACGGGCTGCGGGATGCCCTGGACCCGAGCGGCTGAGGCAGGGGCCGGCGGCCGCGCGTTGAATTCTGCTTCAGCGACGCCTACGAGCGGTACAAATCGCCAAGCCGGCCGCGCCCATGACCAAGAAGGCGACGGAGGTGGGTTCGGGGACGGCCGTAAGCGACACGTTATCGATCGCGCCCAGGAAGTTGTTCGCTGCGCTCCCGTTGAAGAACGTGAGATTCGTCGTGGTGCTCGTCGCGGTGAACTGCACGGTGAACAGCTTCCAATCCAGCATGTTGGCCGGGGCGGTGGGGTTCGTGTAACTCACGCGGGCCCCGCCGTCGATGCTGAGGTCCACTGTGCCGGGGAAGAAAAAATAGTTGTCGGTGGCCGAGCCGACGTAGAAGCTGACCTCGTAGGCTTGACCGATCATCGTCGCGATGCCCTGCATCACGCCACTCGTCATCGAATTCGACGTGACGCCTGCGAGGTCGCTCCATTGGTTCCCATCCTGGGCCTGGAACACGATGCCGCTCTGCGTGAAGGTCCCGTTGACCACTGACGAATCGACGCCCACCACCGTCCAGCCCGTGATGGCCGTTGATCCACCCCCGAAATTGATGAATCCGCCGACGGGGACCGTGGGATCCTCGAACGAGCCGTTGACGATCAAGTTGGCCTCAGCCGGCGCGGCCCCGAGCGTCAGCACCGCCACGCATGCCACGGCCAGTCCGATTGCCAGCACGATATCGACCTCCGCATCTGTCGAGAAACGCAAGTTCGATGCCCATCCAAACTTCGAGGGAGCGTCGGGCGGGGAAACCTCTTCGAAAACAAACAGATGGCGCTGGGACTCGCGTCGAGAGAGGGCGGACGCCACCCCGCCCGACGCGGAAGCAGTCTTCCACGGGAGCGGAAGTCCTTTTCCTTCGCCGCCCGGCGGGCGCGATCGGCGGCCGGAGCGCGCGGCGGGCTCGAAGTCGCCTCGTCGCTCGGAACCTCGACCGTTCGTGCAGGCTCACGCCCCCACGCTCGCGCGGCAGCTCTCGGTCCGGACGCGCTCGGCCGCGACCTGCTGGTGCGCGTGCTGGTCGGAGGTCGCACCTCCGAACAAGCGCGGGACCGGAGTCCGAGAACGTCCTAGTGTTGTCGCGGCCGGGTGGGATGAACGGAATCATCGAGCACGCCCGCGGCCCTAGCCCGGATCATTCATGAGCGCCCTACTGCGAACGCCGCTAGCGATGGATCTTCGCGACCTTCTCCCTCCGGCCGCCTCGACGTACTGCCAAGTACGCCTGCGGCGGCCTCCGGTCCGAGGGCCGCGAATCTCCATCGCTATCGGCGTTCTCGCTACGGGCTTCATGAATAATCCGGGCTAGGTCATCGTGCGAATTCTCCTGGTCTCCGACCTTCATTACCGTTTGCCCCAACTCGACTGGGTCGTCCGCGCTTCGCCCTCGTTCGATCTCGTGGTGATGGCGGGCGATCATCTCGACATCAGCTCGTCCGTTTCGCTCGACGCTCAGTCTGTCGTCGTCCTGAAATATCTGTCGTTGCTGAAAGCGGCCGGGCACGTGGCCGTGAGCTCTGGCAACCACGACCTCACCGGCCCGGATGCGCGGGGTGAACAGGCTGCCTTGTGGCTCGCGGAGGCGCGTGCGGCCGGGGTGCCGACCGATGGCGATTCGCTGTTGCTGGGCGACACCCTGATCACCGTCTGCCCTTGGTGGGACGGCCCGGCCGGCCGTGCCGCCGTGGCAGCACAGCTCGCTGCCGACGCGGCTCGGCGGCCCGCGCGTTGGGTGTGGGTCTACCACTGGCCGCCGCTCGGGTCACCCACTTGCTGGACGGGGAAGCGTCACTACGGCGATGCCGATCTCGTGGGATGGATCGACCAGCACCGGCCGGACATGGTGCTCAGCGGTCACGTGCACCAGCCGCCATTCAGGCCCGATGGTGCGTGGGCCCATCGCATCGGCGACACCTGGCTCTTCAATGCCGGACATCAGATCGGTCCGGTCCCGGCTCATATCGAAATCGATCTCACGGCGGGGTCGGCAGCGTGGCGCTCGATGCTCGGTGAGGAAGATCTCCGTCTCGAGGCGCTTCGAGCGCCGCCACGGACTGTGTTCTGACGTCAATAGTCAGGGTCGGGGTCGCGCGCCGACCCGGGCCGGGCCACCGGTGCCTGCCGCTGCGCGAGCTGGCGCAACACGTCGGGAATCATCGACAGACCCGGCGCGTCACCGTACTGGTGCTTCAGGTCGGCCAGATAGGTGGTCACGAAATCGAGGCGTTCCGCGAGGCCCACGGCGACGAGCATCGTGATGGCCGGGTCGCTGGAGAGCAGCGCACGGCCATCGGCTGCGTAGCGCATCACGCTGGGCTCGGCAGCCTCCACGGTCACGCTGAACACCGAGTTCAGCAGCAGCGAGATCTCGCCGACCAGCGCTCCCGGCTGGGTCACGGTATTCACCAACGTAGTGCCCTTGCGTACCTGCAGCGCCCCCGACACCAGCACCCAGATCGGACCGGCCGCGCCGCCCTCGTGAACGATCACGTCGCCGGGCGCGAACGCGACCTCGGGGAGATGGGCCGAGAGTGTGAGCATGTCCTTCATATGGCTGATCGTACTCCGCGTTCTCCTCAGATATGGAAGCGCTCGATGATCGCCTTCGCGAAGGCACGAAGATCGCCGAGCCGGTGGCGCACGATCGAGTCGACGATGCCCGGATCGAGCTTCCGGTACTCGTGCACGGCCACGTTGCGAAAGCCGGTCATGCGCCGCATGCGATCGGCGAGATCGTCGTCGAGGATTCCGGCTCGCTTCAGGAGCTCGAAGCTCGCCGCGAGCTCGTCGGGGACGCCGAGGCCCTCGCGTGCGACGACGTGCGCCGCGAGGTCGAGCATCGCCTGCACCGCGCGCTGGAGGTTGATCACGACGATGTCCTGGCGATCGAGCGCGTCGAGCCCGGCTCGCTCCTGCGCCACGTGAATCCGGGCCAGACAGCGTTCCAGGGTCTCGACCTTGGCCAGGACCAGGTCACGATCGACCACGGATCACCCGCTGCACCAGGGCGCTCTCGGCCTCGGCTCGGACGCGCTTCAGATCTTCGTAGCGGCTGGGCAGAGTGGCTTCGAAGAAGGCCAGCGCCGGTGCGCTCGATCCGAACACGCAGCGCCCGCTTCGCAGCACCTGCCGGGCGAGGATCGGGGAGGCAGCGCCGAGATCGACGAGGTCGACGTCTCGTCCTGCGATCTCCTCGAGCGCGGTCTGCGCGTCCAGAAGCTCGAGGCCGTCCGGCCGGCGGCGCAGGAGTGCGGCGAGGTCGACGTCGGAGTCTCGGCGCGGCGTCCCCGCTGCTTCGGACCCGAACACGAAGAGAGCGTCGAGACCGAAACGCCCGTCGAGCAGCGCGACGACGCGGTCGATGGCGGCCTCGGAGAGCATGCGACACACAGGATTACGCGCGGCCCCGGAGGCCGCTACGGAAGCCAGACCTGGAGGTTCCCCGAAGGCGACGCAAGCGCCCGATCGAGTCGCCGCCTGCCTGCTGCGCCCTTGCCAGGAACGTCTCGAGCTCGTTCCCTCGCGGACGGCGGTTCGCGCAAGCTGGGGCAGAGTCCCCCGCCGTCTCGATCCGCCGGGTGCCGAGGCCGTCACTCGTTCTTCGCTCCCGCCCCTCCTTGATTCTTGACAGAGGCAGCACCCGACGCGAATCTGCGGCACTTCTCTGGGGGCTCCTGCTTGCGCCTCGAGTACACGTTCGAGCTCGCCGACGTGCCGGTGCCTCGCTTCTCGGTCGAGGCGACCGAGGGCATCGGCAAGCTGTTCACGCTGGCCACGCTCGCGCTCAACGTGCTCGAGACGCGCGAACGGCTGGAGCTGGTCTTCCACGGCCTGAACCCCGAGGATCCGGCGCGCAAGATCGAGGCCTTCCGGCGCGTGATCGAGAGCTCGGGCACGACCTGGGAGCTGGTCTTCGACCCGGGCCAGGGCGGCTCGGTGCCCGGCTCCTCCTCGTATTACCAGTGGATCTCGCTGATCCGGCGCAAGTAGGCAGGCAGGGGACACAGGTGATCGAGGCGGACGGCATCACGAAGCGCTACGGGGACATCCTCGCCGTGGACCATGTGTCCTTCAGCGCTGCGGCGGGCGACGTGGTGGGCTTTCTCGGGCCGAACGGCGCGGGCAAGACCACCACCATGCGCATCCTCACCGGCTTCCTGCCCGCGACGGACGGCAGCGCGAAGATCGACGGCCACGACATCTTCGAGGATCCGCTCGCGGCGCGGAGGGCCGTCGGGTATCTGCCCGAGCTGCCGCCGCTCTATCCCGAGATGGACGTGCAGGGCTACCTGCACTACGTGGCGAAGATCAAGGACGTGCCGCGGAAGCAGCGCCACGACGCCGTCGATCGCGCCATGCTGCGCTGCGGCCTCGCGGACGTGAAGCGGCGCGTGATCGGCGCGCTCTCGAAGGGCTTCCGCCAGCGCGTCGGCATCGCGCAGGCGATCGTGCACGACCCGCCGGTGCTGATCCTCGACGAGCCCACCGTGGGCCTCGACCCGATCCAGATCCGCGAGATTCGCGCGCTGATCTCCGACCTGGCGGCGCCGCGCGAAGGCGCGCGCGCCCACACCATCGTGCTCTCGACGCACATCCTGACCGAGGTCGAGGCGATCTGCCGGCGCGTGATCATCATCAACCGCGGCAAGAAGGTGCTCGACACGCCGATGGCCGAGCTGACCGCGAGCGGCGCCCGCCTCGAGGACGTGTTCGCGCGCGCCGCGCTGCGCGACGAGGAGGCGGCGGCGTGAAGCACCTCGGCGCCATCGCGGGCCGCGAGCTGCGCTCGTACTTCGTCTCGCCGGTCGCCTACGTCGTGCTGGTGCTGTTCGCGGTGCTGGGCGGCTTCTTCTTCGTGGCGAGCGTGCTCTCCTTCGACGCCAACGTGTCGCAGGCCCAGCAGTTCCAGGCCTTCGACTTCCTGCGCGAGCTGAATCTCAACGACCACCTGCTGATGCCGTTCTACCAGATCATGTGGATCGTGGTGCTGTTCCTGGTGCCCGGCCTCACCATGGGTCTGTTCGCGTCGGAGAAGACGAACGGCACGCAAGAGCTGCTGATGACGAGCCCGATCACGATCTGGGAGCTGGTGCTCGGTAAGTACCTGGCCGCCGCCGCGATGGTGACGCTGCTGGTCGTGATGCTCGCCGGCTGGACCGGGATCCTGTTCCTGTACGGTGATCCGGAGCCGCTGAAGACCGTGTCGGGTCTGCTCGGGCTCTGGCTGATCGGGCTGTCGTACGCGGCCGTCGGCTGCTTCGCCTCGTCGCTGACGCGCAACCAGCTGATCGCCTTCTTCCTCGCGCTCGTGCTGCTGCTGATCCTGTGGCTGCTCGCGGTCGTCGCGGATCTGGGCGGCGCCGGCGGTGCGGCGGCGGCGGGCTCGGGCGTCTCGGACCTGTTGCGCTGGCTCTCGTCCTCCGACCACTTCGAAGACCTGATGAAGGGCCTCGTCGACACCGGCTCGCTGGCGTACTTCGGCTTCATGATCGGAACCTTTCTGCTGCTCACGAAGGCGTCGGTCGAATCCGTGAGGTGGCGGTAACGTGACTTCGTTCGCCTTCGGCTCACTGCGCGCTCCGCTGCGCGGAGCTTGCTGATGCAACGTCACGCGAGCCTGCTCGGGGGCCTCGGCGCGGTCGCCCTGGTGTTCGCGCTGGTCTCCTTCCTGATCCAGCTGCTCTCGGGCGGCGGCGTGCTGCTCGAGCAGGAGCTGACCTTCTCGCTGGCGAACCTGGTGGTGGGCCTCGCACTGCTGGCGGTATCGCTCGGCTCGAACCTCGAGCAGATCCGCGAGCGTATGCAGAGCGGCGAGGCGCGCCGCGCCGGCAAGTACGGCACCAGCGCCGTGCTCTCGACGCTGCTCGGCATCGCGCTGCTCGCGCTGCTGGCCTTCCTCTCCAGCCGTTACCACAAGAGCTGGGACTGGACCGAGGCGCAGTCGCACTCGCTCACGGATCAGTCGCTGAAGGTGCTCGAGGGCCTCGACCAGCCGGTCACGGTCACCGCGCTGTTCGCGCAGATTGCCGCCGCCGAGGCCAAGGATCTGCTCGCGCGCTACGAGACCGCAGCGCCCGAGCGCTTCCGGGTCGAGTACGTGGATCCGCAGGCGCAGCCCGGCCGGCTCGCCGAGCTCGGCATCGAGGCCGGGCGGCTCGAGGGCGGCCTGCTGCACGTCGCGCTCGGCGCCGACTCGGTGGACGTCACGGACCTCACCGAGGTCGCTCTCACCCAGGCGATCGTGAAGCTCACGCGCCAGGAGCAGAAGAAGGTCTACTTCCTCGACGGCCACAACGAGCGTGCGGTCGAGGGTGAGAAGGCCGCCGAAGGCGACGGCATGAAGGACGCCGCCGAGGCGCTGCGCAACGAGAACTACGGGGTCGAGACGCTGCTGCTCGCCACCAAGGGCGACGTGCCGGCGGACGCGAACGTGGTGATCGCGGGCGGGCCGACGCGGCCGCTCAACGAGCTCGAGCACGCGGCGCTCACGCGCTACGTCGAGCGCGGCGGTGCGCTGCTCGTGCTGATCGACCCGCGCGCCGGCACCGACCTCGGGGCAGACCTCTCGCAGTGGGGCGTCGAGCTGGGCGACGACGTGATCGTGGATCGCGTACAGGGCATGTTCGGAAGGCCCACCACGCCCTTTGCCGCGGAGTACGGCGATCACGAGATCACGCGCGAGCTGGGCGACGCCAGCATGTTCCACATGGCGCGCAGCGTGCAGCCCGCCGCCAGCGCAGCGGGCGCGATCGCGCCGATCGTCCGCACTGGCGAGCAGTCCTGGGCCGAGCGCGACATGGACCGCCTGCTGAGCAAGGGCGAGGCGGAGTACAACGAAGGCGCCGACCTCAAGGGCCCGGTGTCGCTGGCCGTGGCGGGCAGCGTCCAGCTCGGCGCGCCCCCGCCGCCGCCCGCCGAGGGCGAAGCGCCGCCGACGCCGAAGACGGCGCGCCTGGTCGTGCTGGGCGACTCGGACTTCGCCAGCAACCAGCTGCTCGGCGAGTTCAGGAACCGCGACCTGTTCGTGAACGCGGTGAACTGGCTGCTCGGCGACGTCGAGGCCATCTCGGTGCGGCCGGGCCAGGTGCGCGCGAGCCGCCTGCAGCTCAGCGGCGAGCAGTTCCTCGAGATCCGCTACCTCGCGCTGTTCGTGATGCCCGAGGGGATCGCGCTGCTCGGCGTGATCGCGTGGTGGCAGCGCCGGCGTGCGCCGGGCCGCTGAGGGCAAGCGAAGCGCGCAGCGAGGGCGGAGCCCGAGCGGAGTCATGACAACCGATGAAGCCGCGTAACACCCTGCTGCTGGCGCTGGTCGTCGCCGCCGTCGCTGCCTTCGTCTGGTTCTACGAGATCGAGGGCGGGGCCGAGCGCGAGAAGCAGGAAGCAGCGAGCAAGCACCTGTTCGCGGGCGTCACCGCCGAGCAGATCCAGAGCATCGAGCTGCGCACCGAGGAGGGCGCGACCGCTCGCCTCGAGCGCGCCGGCGACGAAGGCTGGAGGCTGGTGGCGCCGCTGGCGGCGCCCGCCGATCGCTTCGCCGCCGACGGCGTGGCCTCGACGCTCGCGGAGCTGGCGCCGGAGGCGAGCTTCGACACGCCCGAGCCGCTCGCGAACTACGGCCTCGAGGGCGAGCCGGCCGTGCGCTTCCGCGCCGGCGAGACCGACCATGTGCTGCGTCTCGGCAACGCGACGCCGGTCGGCGGCAACGTCTACGCCACAGACGCCGAGGGCAAGCGCGTGCATGCGCTGGCGAGCTGGCGCAAGAACGCGCTCGTGAAGACCCTGAAGCAGCTGCGCGACGGGCGCGTGCTCGACTTCGACCGCGCGCAGGTGAAGGGCATCACGCTAGCGAGCGGCGACGGGCGCGTGGTGCTGGCGCGCGCCGAGGGCGGCTGGCGCATCGCCGAGCCGGTGGATGCGAAGGCCGATGCGGAGGCGGTCGAGGGCCTGCTCTCGGATCTCCAGTACCTGCGCGCGGACGAGTTCGTGGACGCCCCGGCCAGCGATGCCGAGCTGGGCCTCGAGGCGCCGTGGCTCGCGGCCGAGCTGGTGCTCGAGAGCGGCGGGCCGGCGGCGCTCGCGGTGGGTGCGCCGCGCGGCGACCGCCGCGTCGTCCGGGGGACGGCCGGCCGCGTGTTCGAGATCGCCAGCACGCGGCTCGACTCGCTGCCGCGCACCCTGGTGGCGTACCGCTTCAAGGAGCTGTCGAGCTTCGCGAGCGAGGACGCCGTGAGCTTCGAGCTGCGCTTCGAGGAGCCGGGCGGCGAGCCGACCTCGATCGTCGGGACCAACGGAGAGCAGGGCTGGTCCAGCGCGCCCGAGGCGATGGAGCCCGGCAAGGCGAGCCGGCTCGTGTCGGAGCTGGCGGCGCTGCGCGCCGACGACGTCGCCGCGGACGCCATGGGCGACCCCGAGCGCGCCGCCCTCGGCCTCGCCCCGCCGCGCGCCACGCTGCGCGTGCTCGGCAAGCCGAACGAGGGGCACACGGGTGGACCCGTGCTGGCCGAGGTGTTGCTCGGCCTGCCACAGCCCGACGGCCGCATTCCGGCGCAGCGCGCGGGCGAGCCGGTCGTCTACTGGCTGCGCGCCGGCGTGGGCGAGCAGCTGCCGCTGAGCCTCGCCGCGTTCCGCGAGAGCTTCGTGGCCAAAGAAGAAGTGAAGCCCGCGGAGGGTGCGGAGCCCGCCGCGGAGACCGAGCCGCCGGCGGAGTAGCTCACTCGCGGAAGTTCATCGCCTCGAGGTACGCCGCGTAGCGAGGGTCCGAGCGCTAGGGATCAAGCTCGCGTACACCCACACCGCCAACAGCCGCCGCGGTGCATGGCCGTGTCGCCCCAGCGACGAGTAGGCCGACTCCACCGACGACAGGTCGAGCCGCATGACGATGCGCTGCACCGACCACGCCAGATGATCCGCCGGCACCTGCAGCGAAGGGCATCCCCCCACCGCATCCAGCTGGCCCGTCGTATCCGGCTTGAAGTGCGGCTGCGGATCACGTCGCGTGCGCCGACGTATCGGCCGCTCGTCCGGAGCAGAAGACAGCGCAAGGTCACTCATGCCGTCTCTTTCCCGAATCCATCGCGCGGGGTCAAGCTATTTTCGGCAGACCTGTCAGGCTCATCGCTTCGAGGTACGCGGGTAGTGGGGGTCCGAACGGTAGGGCGCGAAGAGCGGGTTGACCTCGACCGGCGGCCCCATGGCTCCCGTTCGTGCCGCGTGCGGACGTGCGACGTTCTCGAGCTCGTGTGCCGTGATGGCGCACCGCCAGCGGCCGGAGCAGGCTCCGGTGGCGCTCTCGAACCCGGAGCCGCGCCTGCTCGCTCTGCCCCATCAGCGCCGTGTAGCCGACGATGTCGCTGAACAGGATCGCGGCGAGGCGGCGGTCGCTCGTCATCGCAGGCCTCGCTCGATGCACGCGCCGCCCGACGTGCGAATGGACCCCACCATGGCAGGGTGCGTTTGCACGGGTGCAGCGCTTCGACCGGCTCCTGATGGAGGTGCCGCTCGAGAGCTTCACGTCGGGAGACGTCGCGTGGACTCCTCCGCAGGCGTACGCTCCACGCAACGCGATCTCGCACAGGGAGGACCTTCCGCTGAACGCGGTGCAGCTCCCCGCAGCCTTCCGTCCGCTTCCCGTGCGAGCGCTGAACGCCCTCGGTCCCCGCTTGCAGCGGCTCGGCTGGGGCGGGTTCCGCCTCGACGAGGCGGACCTGCTGGCGACCGCGCGCCGCAGCGCGCGCCTCGACGACTTCGGCGAGGAGACCTTCCGGCCCGGGCTCCGCAGGTTGCTCGAGTCTCTGGAGCAGGACGCGGCGCTCAATACCTTCGGTCGCTACTTCGCGCGGCGCCAGGTGCTCGAGCTGCTCGGCCACCGGCTTCGCCTCGCCGAGCATCGCAAGCGACATCCCGAGCTCGCCGACGAGAAGATCGAGCGGCCCTTCTTCGTCCTCGGTCTCCCTCGTACAGGCACGACGCTGCTCTACGGGCTCCTGGCCGAGGACGCGGCTTGCCGCTCGCCCCTCTCCTGGGAGGTGGACGAGCCCTGTCCGCCGCCCGAGGCCGCCACATATCGAACGGATCCTCGCATCCGGAGCACGGAGCGCCGCTTCGAGCAGCTCCGCCGGCTCGCCCCGGGCTTCCAGGCCATCCACCCGATCGGCGCGCTCCTGCCACAGGAATGTGTCGTGATCACGGCCTGCGAGTTCCTGAGCGTGCGCTTCGAGATGTGCTTCGACGTTCGCGAATACCAGCGCTGGCTCGTGCACCAGGACATGGCGTCCGCCTATCGCTTCCACCGCCGCTTCCTCCAGCACCTCCAGTCGCGCCACCGGACCGAGCGTTGGGTGCTGAAGTCGCCCGGGCATCTGGGCTCGATCGAGGCGCTCCTCGCGGAGTACCCCGACGCCAGGATCGTGCAGACCCACCGCGATCCGCTTCGCGTCATCCCCTCGGTATCGAGCCTCGAGTACACGATGCGGCAGGTCGCGTCGGACCACGTGGAGCCGCACGAGATCGGCCGACAGCAGCTCTGGCTGTGGTCGACTCTGCTGGAGCAGGGGATCCGCGCGCGCGAGCGCCTGCCGGAGCGCGCGGGCGCGTTCCTCGACCTGTACTATCGAGAGATCCTGGCCGACCCGCTGGCCTGCGTGAGGCGCGTCTACCGCCACTTCGAGCTCGAGCTGCGGCCCGAGACCGAGGCCCGCGCGCAGGCCTTCCTGGCGCGCCACCCCCGCGAAGAGCACGGCAGCCACCACTATTCGCTCGACATGTTCGGGCTCGAGCCCGAGGCCGTGTGGGACGCCTTCAAGTCGTACGCCGAGAAGTTCGCCGTCGAGCGCGAGGCGCCGGCGTGACGGAAGCCGAGCGAGCCTGGAGCGGACTCCTCGACACGTTGCGAGCGGCCGCGCGCACGATCACGGACAAGACCGGCGCGCAGACGCCCCTCGAGCAGGCGGAGGGCTTCCGCTACCTCACCCGCCTGCTGGGCGCCGGGCTCGACATGCACCTCGAGAACGCGGATCCGACGCGGCCACGCTTCACGCGGATGCTGAGCCCCACGCGGAAGTTCCTCGGCGACAACCCCGACACTCTCTACGAGTGGGTGCCCCTGGACGGCCGGCTCCGCTACCGGGTTCGCGGCGAGCGCGGCAGCGAGATCTACCTGGCGTTCTGCGTCTACGAGCGCGGCGACGACGGCGCGACCGCGATCGGCGCGAACCTCTCGGACGCGGACCTGCAGATCGAGGCCGACGGAGGCTTCGAGCTGGTACTCGCCGCCGAGCGGCCCGCCGCCGCGAAGAACTGGTTGGTCCTCACCGCTCGCAGCCACGCGATGATCGCGCGCCAGTACTTTCGCGACGGCGTCGGGGGGGCGGCCCGGCTCGAGATCGAAGCCGTCCCGGTCGCCCCGGCTCCGACCCCGCTCGAGGGGGTGGAGCTTTCGAGGCGACTGGCGACGGTGGGCCGCTTCGTCCGAGAGACCGCGGCGCTCAGCGCCGCGCTGAGCGTGTTCTCCGCGCTCAACCCCGTGAGCGAAGAGAACCACGAAGCGCTCCGCGTCGTCGGCGGAGAAGTGCGGGGAGAACGGCCCTCGGCCCGCGAGCTCGCCGCCTCGATCGATCCGCGCATCGTGGCGGGCCACCTCCCGACCCCGGACATCCAGTACGCCGGAGCCTGGTGGGCGCTGGGCCCGGACGAAGCCGTGGTCCTCGAAGGCACGCCCCCGGTCTGCCGTTACTGGTCGGTGCAGATCTTCAACCGCTGGCTCGAGTCGCCGGACTACCGCTACCAACGTGTGGCGCTCAACGACTCGAAGATTGCGCTCGAGGAGGACGGGTCGTTCCGCGTGGTGCTCGCCGCCCGCGACCCTGGCGCGCGCAACTGGCTCGACACGGCCGGTCACGCCTCCGGTCAGATCGTCGTCCGCGCGCTCCTCGCGAAGGAGCCGCTGCGCATGAAGTTCCGCCGGGTGGCGCTCGACGATCTGGCCTAGGAACTCCCGCGGTACACCCGCAGCAACAGCGGGTCCAGGAGGCGCGCCGGCAGCGCCCCGAGCAGCCCGCTCTGGAGGCGTGCCGAGAACGGCACGTAGTAGACCGCACGAGGACGCCGGGCGCGTGCCGCTTTCACGACGACCCGCCCCACGTCCTCGGGGGAGAGCGCCCGCTCGAGGCTCTTCCGGGCGAACGCGTCGAGCTCGAGCATGAGCTTTCGATAGGGGTTCTTCGGGTCCGCGCGCAGCGACTCGCCCATCCGGCGCGAGTTCTCGAAGGTCGGCGTATCGACGAAGCCGGGCACGATCCGCACCACGCGGATGTTCCAGGGCGCGAGCTCGAGTCGCAGGCAGTCGTTGGCCGCGTGCATCCCGCCCTTGCTGGCGGAGTAGGGCACAGCCAAAGGCGCGGGCACCCGGGCGGCCAGCGAGCCCACGTTGATGATCCGCCCGCCTCCCTGGTCGCGCATCACGGGCGTCAGCTGTGCCACGAGCTGGAGGGCGCCGAGCAGGTTCACCTCGAGGACCTGGCGCAGCTCGGCGCGCGAGAGCTGCTCCAGGGCAGCCGCGGGGCTGAAGCCCGCATTGTTCACGAGCACGTCGGCGCGGCCGAAGGCCTCGAGTGTGCGCGTGACGAGGCGAGCGGTCGCGGATTCGTCGGCCAGGTCCGTGGGAACGGCAAGCGCGGAGCCGCCTGTCTCGGAGATGGCCTTGCCGATCGCCTCGAGAAGCTCCCCACGACGCGCCGCGAGCGCCACCCGGAAGCCCGCCCGCGCGAGGCAGCGCGCGGACGCTTCGCCGATTCCCGAGGAAGCCCCGGTCACGATCGCGACCGGGGCGTCTACCTCCCGCATGGGAGCAGCATCACCCCCCGCGTCGGTGTGCGTCAATGACTCGGACCAGCGTTCCGCAAGACCGGACTCTGCGTCCAGTCCGCCGATTGCCCTTTCACACTCCCGCCGCGAGAGAGTAGTCTGGCGTCCCGGTGCGTGGAGGGGAGATGCCGCAGACCAGCTTCGAGGTCGCGGTCGTCGGCGCGGGACCCGGCGGCGCGAGCTGCGCCTACTACCTGGCGCGCCAGGGGTTGCGCGTGCTCCTGCTCGAGCGCAAGGCCTTCCCACGCGACAAGTTCTGCGGTGACGCCGTGGTCCCGCGCGCACAGGCGCACCTCCAGGAGATGGGTGTCCTCGATGAGCTCGTCACCCACGGCGAGGGCCACTTCGCGGCGGCGGGCGGCTTCATCAGCCCGTCGGGCGTCGAGTGCCTGGGCAGCTCCAAGGGCAACCCGCACGGCCTCGTGATGGCGGTGAAGCGACTGCATCTCGACGCCCGCATCGCCTGGGCCGCGCGGCGCGCGGGCGCCGAGCTCGTGGAGGGAGCCGACGTTCGCAGCGCCGAGCTCGATCGCGACGGCAGCTGGACGCTGCGATCGGCGGACGGGGCGAGCTGGCGCAGCCGCGTGCTGGTCGCGGCCGACGGCGCTCACTCGCAGCTCGCGCACTCCCTCGGCGTCGTGACCGATCCCCCCGACGCGATCTGCAGCCGCGCCTACATCGAGGGCGGCACACACGACTTCGCGATGGACGGCGTCTGCTACATGCCAGAGTGGCTGCTGCCGGGCTACGCGGCGACCTTCCGCCATCCGAACGACGAGCTCAACTTCTGCTGTTACATCATCCCGGGCGGCGCATGTCATCCCAAGGAGCTCCGGCAGCGACACCAAGAGCTGCTCGAGCGCGACCCCTCGGTGAAGAAGCACCTCGGCCCTCGCTACCGGATCGAGCGCATGAAGGGCGCGTGGCTACGGCTGGGCGGCGTCGCCCGTAGCTACGCAGACAACCTGCTGCTCGTGGGCGATGCGGCCGGCCAGATCGACCCGCTCACGGGGGAGGGCATCCAGTTCGCGATGGACGGCGCCCGCTGCGCGTCCGACACGATCGGCGAGGCCTTCGCAGCCGGCGACTTCGGCGAACGTTTTCTCTCGCGCTACCAGGCTCGCTGGATGAAGAGCTTCGGCCGTGACTTTCGCATCTCGAGGCTGGCCCGGACGATCATGGCCCGGTATCCGCGCACGCTCGACGCGATGGCCAGGGCGACCCTCGAGCGGGGCGACGATTTCCTGCGCAACTGGGCCGACGTGATGACCGGCTCGCGCTCGTGGAACCTCTTTCTCCGCCCGAGCGTTTTCGTTCCGATCGCCCGCGAGCTTTGGAGGCACACATGACACAGCAGGGCGTCGCGCCGGATGCCGGCTTCGAGGGTCTGACGCGATCGCAGGTCCGGCCAGCCATCGAGGAGTATCTCGGCTACTACGACCGGGCCGGAGTCAAAGAACGCAAGCGGGATTACCCCGCCGTGGTCAACGACTTCTATCACCTGGTCACGAAGTTCTACGAATTCGCCTGGGGCCAGTCGTTCCACTTCGCGCCACGCCGGCGGGGCGAGAGCTTCCCTGCCTCGCTGGCCCGCTACGAGCGCTACTTCGGCGAGCGTCTCGGGCTCGGCCCCGGGATGCGTGCGCTCGACGTCGGCTGCGGGGTCGGCGGACCCCTCCGCGAGATCGTCAGGGCGAGCGGCGCGCATATCACGGGGCTCAATCTCAACGCCTACCAGGTCGAGAAGGCGCGGCACGCCAGCCACGAGGCCGGGCTCGGCGCGCTCAGCGACTTCCTCGTGTCGGACTTCATGAAGATCGACGCCCCCGACGGGCAATTCGACGCGGCGTACCAGATCGAGGCCACCTGCCACGCACCCGACAAAGTGGGGGCCTACCGAGAGATCGCCCGGGTGCTGAAGCCCGGAGCGCGCTTCGCCGGAGGCGAGTGGTGCGTCACCGACCGCTACGACGCGAGCGACCCCGAGCAGAGGCGGATCGTTTCGGGCATCGAGCGCGGCAACGCGCTGCCCGAGCTGGTCCGCTTCTCCGAGGTCCGCGAGGCGCTCCAGGCCGCAGGCTTCGAACTGCTCGAGACGTACGACGGTGCCGATCTCGCCGACCCGGAGACGCCGTGGTACGTGGGCTTGGCCGGTGGAGGCCTCTCGATCCAGGGGCTGGCCCGAAGCCCGCTCGGCAGGGGGATCACAGGCGCGCTGGTGCGCCTGCTGGAGGCCCTGCGGCTCGTGCCACGGGGCACGGCGGAGGTGAGCCGCTTCCTGAACGAAGGCGCGGACGCGCTGGTTGCGGGTGGCGAGCGCGGCATCTTCACACCGCTCTACTTCTTCCTGGCCCGCAAGCGAAGCTAGAAGCTCACGCTCAGTGCACCACCTCGGGCTCACCGAGCGCAAACGGCGCGATCTCCGCGTCGAAGCGCTCGCCGCCCGTCGTCACCATCTGGTAGCTGCCGTGCATGCTGCCGTGCGGCGTGCGCAGCGGGCAGCCCGAGGTGTACTCGAAGGACTGGCCGGGCTGGAGCAGCGGCTGCTCGCCGACGACGCCGGGGCCGCGCACCTCTTCGATGTGACCGCGCCCGTCGATGATGACCCAGTGCCTGCTCACGAGCTGGGCGGCCCCTGTGCCCTCGTTCGCGATCCTCACGCGGTAGGCATAGAACCACTGGCCGTTGTCCGGGTCGGAGCGTTCGGGCACGAGGACGCTCTGGACGTCCACGCGGATGCCGCGTGTGGTGGCCTGCGAGTGGTCGGCGCTTCTCATGCCGCGGAGCTTAGCCGCGCTGCGCGTCGCTGAGCACGCGGAGCAGGGCGTCGTGGAGCGTTCCGTTCGTGGCGACGATCTCGCCGCCGCTGCGCCACGCGGGGCCGCCGTCGCGATCCGTCACGCGCCCCCCCGCCTCGCGCACGATCAGGCCGCCGGCCGCCACGTCCCAGGGCTTCAGCTTGTGCTCCCAGTAGCCCTCGAGGCGACCGCAAGCGACGTAACACAGATCGAGCGAGGCGCTGCCGTCGCGGCGCAGCTCGCGCGCGGTCTTCAGCACGGCGCGGAACTCGGCGAGGTTGTCGTCGTTCTCGCGCTTGTCGTAGGCGAAGCCGGTGGCGAGCAGGGCGCGGTCGAAGGCGGTCTCGCGCGAGACGCGGATCGGCTGGCCGTTGCGGAAGGCGCCACGGCCTGTGGTGGCGTGGTAGCACTCGTCGAGCAGCGGGTCGTAGACCACGCCGACGGCCGGCTCACCCTCGCGCTCGACACCGATCGAGACGGCGAAGCGCGGGTAGCCGTGCGCGAAGTTGGTGGTGCCGTCGAGCGGGTCGATCACCCAGCGGTACGTAGCGCCGGGCGTGTCTGTGCCGCGGCCCTCTTCGGCGAGCACCGCGTCGCGCGGCCGCTCGCGCAGCAGCGCGGCGACGAGGTGCGCCTCGCAGGCGTGGTCCACCTCGGTCACCAGATCGACGGGCCGGCTCTTGGTGTCGATCCTGAAGCCCGTCTCGTAGCGGCCCTTCTGGATGGCGCCGGCCTCGCGCGCGAGGCGCCGCGCGAGGGCCAGCACGTCGTCGATTTCGCGCGCCATCAGTCGGGCAGCCGGAACAGGCGCCGCGCATTGCGCGCGGTGCTCTCGGCCACCTCTGCGACCGGTCGCCCCTGCGCGGCCGCGAGCGCGGCGCCCACCTCGGCCACGCGCGCGGGCTCGTTGCGCGCGCCGCGTTGCCCCTCGGGCGCGAGCAGCGGGGCGTCGGTTTCGACGAGCAGCCGGTCGAGCGGCAGCGCCGCCGCGGTGTCGCGGAGGCCGCGGTCGCGCTTGAAGGTGAGAATCCCGGAGAACGAGATCCAGAGCCGCTGCTCGAGCGCGCGCTTCGCGAAGGCGAGGTCGTGCGTGTAGCAGTGCAGCACGCCCTCGATCTCGCCGCGTCCCTCGCTCGTCCAGATCTCGAGCAGCTCTTCGTAGGCATCGCTGCCGCGGTCGCGCACGTGAATCACGACCGGCCGGTCCAGCTCGCGCGCGAGTGCGAGGTGCCAGGCGAAAACGTCGCGCTGCACGGGGCGCGGCGAGTGCTCGTACCAGTAGTCGAGCCCGCACTCGCCGACCGCGACCACGCGCGGCGCCGCCAGCCAGCCGCGCACGGCCGCCCGGCCGGCGTCGTCGAGCTGGTCGGCATCATGGGGATGGACTCCTACCGCGGCGTAGACCCGCGACTCGCTTGCCGCGAGCGCCACGGCCGCCGCGTTGTGCGCGACGCCGTAGCCCGCGCCGATCGCGATCAGGCGCTCGACGCCGGCCGCAAAGGCGCGCTCGAGCACCGCGGCGCGGTCGGCGGCGAAGGCGTCGGCGGTGACGTGGCAGTGCGAGTCGATCCACATCAGTCGGCGGCCGGCGCTTCGAGCCGCGGCACCAACGACTCGCCCTTCACCACGCGACCGCCCCGCTCGCCGAGCCGGCGCAAGATCTCCGTCGAGAGCCCCGGCACGAAGGGCGCGAGCAGCTCTGCGATCCGGCGGATGTGCTGCGCCGCGAAGTGCAGCGAGGTGCGCACTACCGCTTCGCCGCCGGGTTGCTTCACGGCCTTCCAGGGCGCCTGCCCGTCGATGTAGCGATTCACTGCGCCGGCATAGCCGATGATCGAGGTGAGCGCGTCGTGGAAACGCAGCTCTGCCATGGCGGCTTCGACGCTCGCGGCCGCCGCTTCACCGTCGCGCGCCACGCTCTCCTCGGCCGCGCCCGCCGGCCCCGCCTCCGGGATCACGCCACCGCACAGCTTCTCGATCAGGTTCAGCGTGCGGCTCACCAGGTTCCCGAGGTTGTTCGCGAGGTCGGCGTTCACGCGCTCGACCAGCGTCGCCTCGCTGAAGCTCGCGTCGAGGCCGAAGCTCATCTCGCGCAGCAGGAAGTAGCGGAACAGCTCGAAGCCGTAGCGCTCCTGCATCGCCAGCGGCGAGACCATGTTGCCGAGGCTCTTCGAGACCTTGCGCTCGTCGAGCGTCCAGTAGCCGTGCACGGACAGGTGCTGGTACGGCGCGAGGCCGAGCGCCTTCAGCATGATCGGCCAGAAGATCGCGTGCGGCTTCAAGATGTCCTTGCCGATCAGATGCTCGGCGTTCGCCCAGCGCGCGGGGAACTGCGGAGCGTCGGGCCAACCGGCGCCGGTCAAATAGGACAGCAGCGCGTCGAACCACACGTAACAGACGTGGTCGCGGTCGAACGGAAGCTCGACGCCCCAGTCGAGGCGCGACTTCGGCCGTGAGATGGACAGATCGCCGAGCCCGCTCTCGTCGCGCAGCATGGCGAGCGCCTCGTTGCGGAAGCGCTCCGGCCGAATGAAGCCCGGGTGCTCCTCGATGTACTGCCGCAGCCAGCCGAACTCGCGGCTCATCGCGAAGAAGTAGTTCGTCTCGCGGCGCGGCTCGGGCGCGCGCTCGTGGTCGCGGCACAGGCCGCCCTCGAGGTCGCGCTCCGTCATGAAGCGCTCGCAGCCGACGCAGTACAGGCCCTCGTACTCGCGCGGCTCGATCCAGCCCTGATCGTAGACGTGCTGGAGCGCGCGCTGCACGTTCGCCACGTGCCGCGGATCGGTGGTGCGCACGAAGCGCGACGTGGAGAGTCCCAGCTCCGCCCAGGTGCGCTGGAAGAGGGCCGAGATGCGCTCGGTGAAGACGGCGGGCGGCAGGCCGAGCTTCGCGGCGGCCTCCACCATCTTCTCGCCGTGCTCGTCGGTGCCCGAGACGCTCCACGTTTCGGCGCCGCGCGCGCGGTGCCAGCGCAGCAGCGTGTCCACCAGCACTGTGGTGTAGGTGTGGCCGATGTGCGGCTCGGCGTTCGCGTAGTAGATCGGCGTGGTGACGTAGTAGTGGGCGCGGCTCACGCGAGTGCCTCGCGCAGCGCGAGCAGCGTGCGCTCGGCGACCAGCTGTGGGTTGGCGTTGCGCTGCACCAGCGCCTTGCGGCAGGCGCGCAGCGTCTGCCAGGCGTCGAGCCGTGCGCCGAGCGCGTTGCTCTCGGCTGCGTCGCGGCATACGCTCGAGTGCAGGCAGGCCGAGGCCACAGCGAGCAGCTCGGCGACGCCGCCCGCCGCGACCGCGCGCGCGCCGCGGAACTCCTCCGCCCAGTCGAGCAGCTCGGGGATGGTCTGGTCGGGCAGGCTCGCGATGCGCTGCGCGAGCGCGCGCGTTGCGTCCGGCGCCTCCGCCGCGTCGGGCGCGGGCGCCCGCTCGGCCGGGAAGCGCACACGCTGGCAGCGCGAGCGCACGGTCGGGGCCAGCCCGGAGGGGCTCGCCGTGACCAGCACGAAGTGCGTCCGGGGCGGCGGCTCCTCGAGCGTGCGGAGCAGGGCGTTCTGGGCCGCGAGGTTCAGCCACTCGGCGCCGGCGATCACCACCACGCGACTTCCACCTTCGACCGTGCGCAGATGCAGCGTCTGTTGTACCGCGCGGATCTGGTCGATCCGGATGCGCGTGTCGTCGCGCCCGCGTTCGACCCAGAGCAGGTCGGGGTGATCGCCGATGTGGCGGTAGAGCGGACCGTTCTTGCCCGTGCCATCGAGCGCCACCGACTCGCGGGGCGTCCCGCGCCGACAGGCGGCGCAGGCCTCGCAGGGCCGGGCTGCCGGCGCGCCCGCGCAGGCGACGGCCCTCGCGAACCACTCTGCGGTCGCGCGCGCGGCCTCGCCCGCACCCGCGAACAGGTAGGCCGAGTGGATTCGATCGCCCGCGAGGCTGCGCGCGAGCGATTCGCGCGGCCCTTCCCGTGCCGCCATGGCGCGGCAGTCTAGGGAGTTCGCGCAGGCTTCGCTCCGCTCGACGGGCCCGGCTCAAGTGCTGCGCGCCGCGCGCCGATCACTCAGGCGGCAACGACCGGGGAGGGGAAGGCATGGCCTTCGGGCGAGGACGCGGTTCCGACGAGTTTCAGGTCAACGTGGCGCCGGAGGGCAGCGGCGAGTCCGGCGGGCTCACGGCATTCATCGACCAGGGTTCGTCCTTCGAGGGCAAGCTGTCCTTCAAGGACACGGTTCGCATCGACGGCCACTTCTCGGGCCAGATCACGAGCGAGAACACGCTGGTGGTGGGCGAGAGCGGCATGATCGAAGCCGACATCCGCTCCCAGATGGTGATCGTGAGCGGGAGCATCCACGGCAACGTGGTGGCCGCGCGCAAGGTGGTGCTGCACAAGACCGCCCACCTCGACGGCGACGTCGAGACGCCCTGTCTGGTCATGGAGGACGGCGCCGTGCTGAACGGCAAGTTGAACATGGCCGGGGCCGCCTCGAAGAAGCCGCTTCAGCTCAAGGCGGTCGAAGGCGGCGCGCCGCTCGACAAGCTCACCAAGTAGGGCCCGCTCGGACTACCAGGAGATGCGGTAGACGCGGTCGCCCACGCGCGCTCGCTGCTCGAGCCGCACGCCGACGCTCTGCGGCGGCACGCCTGCCGCGACCGGCGCACCGTCGAGCGCGAGGCCGTCCACGGCCTGCACGAAGTCCGTCGTCGCGCCGCGCACGTGGATGGTGTCCCTGCGGTGGATCGGGCGCGAGAGCACCACCACCGCCGCGCCCGCACGCGGGAAGTAGTGCGACACGACGCCGATCTCCAGCGCGGCGCCGCTGACGAGCCTGTGCGGACCCGCTGCGGGCGTCGGTCTCGGAGCCGGCTGCGCTCTGCGCTTCGTCTTCCGGGTAACCGCCGGCTTCCGGCGCGTCTTCACCCGCGCGCCGCGCTTGGCCGCGGCGCGCGTCGCCTGCTTGCGCCGGGGCCTCCGCCCTGCCGGCTTCGCGCGCGGAGCGACCTTCCGGCTCTTCCGACCCTTCCGGGTCTTGCGCCCCCTGCTGCCCTTGCGGCGCCGTGCGGCCATCGAAGCTCCCCGCTGCTCTCGTCGCGCGCGATTCTACCTGCGCCACGCCCTCCGTTGGGGGCGGAATCAGGCGCGCGGGCGGGTCGGCGTCGCCACAGGCTCGGGGTTGCCGCTGACCGGCACGACCGCGATCACCTCCGGCACCTCGCGGCGCAAGGCGGGCTCGATCGCGTGGCGCAGCGTGGCGGCCTGCGCGGGGCAGCGGACGCAGGCGCCCTGCAGCTCGATGCGCACGGTGCCGTCCTCGGACACGTCGAGCAGCTCGAGGTTGCCGCCGTCCTGCAACAAGCCCGGACGCAGCCGATCGAGGGCCAGCTCGATCCGCCGGCGCAGCGTGTTCGAGTCCGGTCGGGCCACGCCCGGCGCATCGGCCGGCCGCCGCCGCGGCGTGAGCGGCAGGGGTGCAGGGCTCCGCCCGTTCACTTAGCCTCGCCTGTCATGCAGGTGACGGTGAGGCTGTTCGGCTCGCTGCGCGAAGCGACCGGCGCCAAGGAGCTGCTGGTGCAGCTGCCGGAGGGCGCGCGGCTCGGCGAGCTCGCGGCGCTGCTCGGCCGCGAGCATGCGGCCTTCGCCGCCATGGCAACGCGCCTGCGCAGCGCCGTGAACCACCAGGTCGTCGAGGACGACGTGCGGCTCGGCGAGGGCGACGAGGTCGCCTTCCTGCCGCCGGTGGCCGGCGGCAGCGGCGTGGAGCCGCGCTGCACGCTCTCGGCCGAGCCGCTCGACGTGGGGCGCGTCGTGGCGCGCGTGGCCGGGTCCGATGCCGGCGGCATCGTCACCTTCGTGGGCACCGTGCGCGACGCCTCGCGCGGCCATGCCATCCGCCACCTCGAGTACGAGGCCTACCCCGGCATGGCGGAGCGCGAGATGGAGAAGATCGCCGACGCCGCGGCGCTGCAATGGCCGGGCGCGCGCGTGGCGATGGCGCACCGCACCGGCCAGCTCGCGATCGGCGAGATCGCCGTGGTGATCGCCGCCTCCGCACCCCACCGGCCCGAGGCCTTCGCCGCCTGCCGCTTCGCCATCGACGCCCTGAAGCAGCAGGTGCCGATCTGGAAGAAGGAAGTCGCCGTGGACGGCGAGTACTGGGTCGAGGAGCACGCCTAGCAAGCGCAGCGCGGCGTGGGCGCAGCGCAAACGAGGTCTCCGGCGCTGCGATCGGAAGCACGAGTGCAAGTGCCGCGAAGCGGCGCGTGCAGTGAGCCGCAGGCGAACGGAGGCAAGAGTTCTGGAATCCGAAGGCCTCCACCGCCACCGCGCGAACGCGCCGCGCTCGCTCGGCTGCTGCGTCATCACGGTGAGCGACACCCGCACGCTGGCCGATGACAGCGCCGGCGCCCTGGTCTGTGAGCTGCTCGCCTCGGCAGGGCACCAGGTGGCGCTGCGCGAGATCGTGAAGGATGACGCGGCGGCGATCCGGGCCGCGCTCGAACGCGGGCTCGCGAGCCCCGACTGCTCGGCGGTGCTGCTCACGGGCGGCACCGGCGTAGCACCGCGGGACGTCACGCCCGAAGCGGTGGAGCCGCTGCTCGAGCGCCGCTTGCCCGGCTTCGGCGAGCTGTTCCGCCAGCTCTCCTTCGCCGAGATCGGCGCGGCCGCCATGGTCTCGCGCGCGGTCGGCGGGCTGGCGCGCGGCAAGCCCGTCTTCGCCGTGCCCGGCTCGCGCGCGGCGGTGCGGCTCGCGCTCGAGCGCCTGATCCTGCCCGAGCTGGGCCACCTGGCCGGCGAGGCCCGCAAGCGCGGCTGACGGCCGAGCGCGCCGCGCGCGCGAGCTGAATCAAGCAGAGCCCTGGCGGCGTCGATGAGGACGCCGTGCGCCGCGTCCCCTGGCTCCTCGCCTGCGCCCTCGCCACACCGCTGCTGGCTGCCGCGGAGCTGCACGTGTGGGTGGACGAGCAGGGCATGACGCACGTGACCGACGACCCGGCCACGCTTCCAGAGGGACAGACCGCGAGCGATCCGGGCGACCTGCACCTGCTCTGGGGGGGCGAGGCGCTCGGCGAGCCGCTCCCGCCGACGCTCGGGGGCGGCAGCAGCGAGTCCGATCGCCAGCTGCGCACGCTGCGCAGCGCGCTCGAGGATCTCGAGCGCGGCGAGACCGCCCGCGCCGCCGTGCTGCTCCGCGAGGTGTTGCGCCACCAGCCCGGTCGCGCGGAGGCGCACTTCGTGCTGGCCATCCTCGAGGGCCGGCGCGGTCACCTCGACCAGGCCGAGCTGCATCTGCGCAGCTTCCTCGCCTCGGCCGGCGACCGCTTCGACGCCTGGCGCGCATCCGCGGAGCGCCGTCTCGCACGAATCGAGGACGAGCGGCGGCTGATGTCGTCGAGCGCGGCCGGCACGCTCCGCCTCGTGGACCTCGCGCATCCCGACTTCCAGATCCAGGCGGACGCCGCGCTGCTCGCGACCGACAACGCTCAGTTCGGCCGCACCGTGGCGCGCTACCTCGACGACGTGCGCTCCTTCGTCGGCGCGCAGCTCGGCGCCTCGCCCGCGGAGCCGATGGGCGTCGTGCTGTACGGGCGCGCCAGCTACGTGAAGACCCACGGCCATCGCTTCAGCTTCCAGACGGTGGGCTTCTTCGACGGCCGCATCCACGTCGTGTCCGCCGCGCACCCGGCCGGCGAGCTGCGCTCGCTGCTGGTGCACGAGTACACGCACGCACTGTTCCGCGAGCGCAGCGGTGGTGATCGGCCCTATTGGCTGAACGAAGGTCTCGCCGAATGGATCGAGCGCGCCTCGCAGAGCCGGCCTGCGCTCTCGCGCGATGAACGCTCGCTGCTGCGCGCCGCGATCGACGAGGGCGACTGGCTGCCGCTCGCGCGCCTCGCGCCGAGCTTCTCCGGGCTCGACGATGGTGAGGCGCGCGTCGCCTATTCGATCTCGACGGCCGCGGCGGACTGGCTGCTGCGCCACAGCGACCCGCCGGGCCGCGCACGCCTGCTCGCGCTGCTCGGCGAGGGCCGCCCCGCCGATGAGGCGCTGCGTGCGGTGCTTCGCCGCGACACCGACGCGATCGATCAGGCCGTGCGCCTGGAGATCCGCGCCCAGTTCGCCGAGCCCGCGACGCCCGGCGCGGCTGCGGCGCCGTAGAGCCCGGCGCCCGGGCCCGAACCGGCCGGCCTGGCTGGGTCGGCCCCTCAGGGCTAGCGCCCTGGCGCGACGTCCACCGCGTCGCCGACGCGCCAGCCGTGGCGCTCTGCGGTGCCGGCCGGCACTTCGAGCACCAGGTCCGCGGGCTGGCTCGGCTGGTAGATCCGGGTGGTGTCGCTGCGCGAGACCTTCGGCGCGACGTGCACGATGCGGCCCTGCCGCATCCACACGATGTCGATGTCGAAGTACATGTCGGGCATCCAGAAGCCGTGCAGGCCCGGTGCGTCGTAGGGGAACAGCATGCCCTGGCCGTCGGCGAGGAAGGGTCGGCCGGACAGCCCGCGCTGCTTCCGCTCCGGTGTGTTCGCCACCTCGGCGTCGATCACGTGTACGCCGATCGTGACGCGCGCCCTCGGCGCCGCGGCCGCGCTCGGTAGAGGCGGCTCGCTGCGCTCGCAGCCGAGCGCGAGCAGCAGCGCCAGGAGCAGCGCCCACGCGCTCATCGGATCTCGAAGCCTGCGAGGCCTTCGGGGGTCTCCTCCGCGGCGTCCACACGATCCACGCGCGCTGCGCTCGGGCCCTCGCGGCACCACGCCACGAGCACGGCCACCGCGCTCGGCTCGCCCTCGAAGACCGCCTCGACGCGGCCGTCCGCGAGGTTTCGCACCCAGCCGGCCAGACCCGCGGCGCGCGCCTCGCGCCGGGTCGCGGCGCGGAACGCGACGCCCTGCACCCGCCCACTCATCAGCACGCGTCGCCGGATTCGCGCCTGCATCGCAGGCGATCCCGTACACTGCCCGCGCGGGGGAGGCAAGCGCTTGCAGGCGGACGCGAGAGCCCGGCTGTTCGGCCCGAGCAGCGCGCGCATGCTCTACAACCTGGCCGATGCGCTGCATCCGGAGCTGGCGCGCGATCTCGTTCCGGCGGCCGAGCGCGCGTTGCTGCATGCCGGCCTGCCCGCCATCCGTCGCATGCGCTTGCTGCTGCTCTGGCTGGAGTGGGAGCCCGTGCTCACGCTGCACGCGCGCCGCCGCTTCTGGCGCCTGCCGCTCTCGGCACGCCAGGCAGCCTGCCAGCGAATGCGCGAGAGCCGCTTCGCGGCGGCGCGCCGCGCCTGGGCACGCCTCTCGGCGTGGGTGGAGGACGCGCTCGACGCGTCCGCTCGCCCTCACTCCTCGGACGGCGCGTAGTACTCGAAGTCCACGACGTTCGTCTTCAAGTACTCGCGCAGGTCGTCCACGAGCTGCTTCTCGAGCTGGCGCACGCGCTCACGCGTCAGCTTCATCTCGTCGCCGAGCTGCTGCAGGGTGAGCGGCTCGTCGGCCAGGATGCGCGCATCGAGGATGCGCCGCTCCCGCGGCGCGAGCCCCTGTGCAAAGGCATGCACGTGCTTCAGGAAGGTCTCGCGCAGGTTCTGGTCCGAGACCAGCGCCTCCGCGCTCGGGTTGGGCGCGGCCAGGAAGTCGCCGAAGCTCGCGCTGCCGGCCTCGTCGCCCACCGGCGCATCGAACGAGACCTCGCCACCCGAGAGCCGCTGCTCCATCGCCACCACCTCGGACTCGGGCAGGTCGAGCCGCTCGGCGATCAGGCGCGGCTCCGGGCGGAAGCCCTGGCGCTCGAGCTCGCGCTTCTCGCGGCCGAGGCGGAAGAACAGCTTCCGCTCCGCGCGCGTTCCTCCGAGCTTCACCAGCCGGATGTTGTCCATCAGGTACTTGAGGATGTAGGCGCGGATCCAGTAGGCGGCGTAGGAGGCGAGCTTGGTGCCGGCGTAGGGATCGAAGCGCTGCACGGCCTGGAGCAGGCCGAGGTTGCCCTCCTGGATCAGGTCGAGCGTGTTGGTCCAGGCGCGGCGGTACTCCATGGCGATCTTCACCACGAGCCGCAGGTTGGAGAGCGCGAGTCGCCGCGCCGCCTCGATGTCGCCGTGCTGGGTCCAGCGCAGCGCCAGCTCGTGCTCTTCTTCGCGCGAGATCGGCGGGTATTGGCGCAGCTCGTTGTAGTAGCGGGTGAGCGCGGGGACGCGTTCGACGCCGCGTTCCACGGGGGCGGGTAGCGCAGGCGGCGCAGGGACGAGCGCCGACTCGTCCTCGTGGCGTTCTCTCTCGTCGCTCAACAGGAGCAGGCTAGCGCCGAACCGAGCCGAGACGGGAAGGGGCGGGGCAGGGGCCCGCCCGTTCCGAGCATCGAGCCGGTCGCCGCTACTTCTTCAGCGAGCGGACGAAGGCGATCAGGTCGTCGAGGTCCTTGTCGGCCAGGTGACCCCAGGGCGCCATCGCCGGGTTGCCGCCGTAGGCGCCGCCGCCGTTCTTGATCACGAGCTTCAGGTCCGCATCCTCGCCGGCCTTGCCGTTCTTGTCGGCGTCGAACTTGAAGTCGCCCTTGGAGAAGTCGCGCGGCGGCGGGGTGAGCGCTGCGCCGGCCGGGCCGTCGCCCTTTCCGGCCGAGCCGTGGCAGGTGAAGCAGAGCACGTCGTAGTTCTTCTTGCCGGCGGCAGCGTCACCCGCCGCGAAGGCGGCCGGAGCGACGAGCAGGGCGAGTGCGAGCGCTAGCAACCGAAGCATGGAAGTCGTTTCTCCTGATGCGGCCGGAACGCCCGGCCGGCGAATTGGACGGCGAGGGTAGGGGCTTATTCGCGGCCGGCAACGCACCGGCAACCCGCGAACCGTTCAGAGCTCGAGGGTGCTCCAGCCCTGCAACAGCTCGAGCAGCGAGCGCACGCCGAAGCCGGTGGCGCCGGGGGGCTGGAGCGGCGAGGCCTTGTCGGTGTCCGCGACCGACGCGATGTCGAGGTGAATCCAGGGCGTGTCGCCGACGAAGTAGGACAGGAAGGCGCTCGCCGTGATCGTGCCGCCATCGCGTCCGCCGGTCTGCTTCAGGTCGGTGTTGCGTCCGCGCATGAACTCGCGGTGTTCGTCCCAGAGCGGGAGTCGCCAGTAGCGCTCGCCCGCCGCCTCACCCGCCGCGAGCATGCGCTCGGCCAGGCGCTCGTGATTCCCGAGCAAGGCCGCGGCCCACTTGCCGAGCGCCACGGTGCAGGCGCCGGTGAGCGTGGCGAGGTCGATGATCGCGGCGGGCTCGAACTCGGTGCGTGCAAAGTGAAGCGCGTCGGCGAGCACCAGCCGGCCTTCGGCGTCGGTGTTCGAGATCTCGACGGTCTGGCCCGAGAGGGTCGTGACGATGTCGTCGGGCCGGTAGGCCGTACCGCTCGGCATGTTCTCGACGGCGCCGACGATGCCCACCACGTGGAGCGGCAAGCGCAAGCGCGCGGCCGCGCAGACCGCGGCGATCACCGCCGCTCCGCCCGACATGTCGTGCTTCATCGTGGTCATGCTGGTGCTCGGCTTGAGCGAGAGGCCGCCCGAGTCGAAGCAGACGCCCTTGCCGACCAGGCACACGGTCTTGCGCGAAGGAGAGCGCACGCCCTTCTTCCCCCGCCGCGGCGTGGCCCCGTGCTCGAGCACGATCAGGCGCGGCTCGTTCGCGCTGCCCTGCGCGACAGCGAGCAGAGCGCCGAAGCCGCGCTTGCGGAGCTCGCCGGGAGAGAGCACGCGCACCGTCGCGCCGGCGGCTCGTGCGGCCTTCTCCGCCTCGCGCGCGAGCGCGATCGGCGGCAGCGCGTTCGGGGGCTCGTTCGAGAGCTCGCGCGCCAGGTTCTGGTATTCGGCCAGCAGCACGCCGCGGGCGGCGCCGGCCCGCGCCCCGCGCGCGTCGGCGCTGCGCTCGATGAAGAACACGACCTGCGCGACCTGCGTCTCGTCCTTCTTCTGGGTGCGATAGCGGTCGAAGCGGTAGCTGCCGAGCACGGCGCCCTCCGCGAGGGCCTGGGCCAGCGCGGCGGGCTTGCTGCGGCGCGAGCTCGGCACCAGCAGTGCGAGCTTCGCTGCGCGCCGCTGCTGGGCATCGCGCACCGCGCGCGCCGCCGCTTCGCGCCAGGTATTCGCGCCCGTCGTGTTCTCGGCGCCGAGCCCGATCAGCAGCAGGCGCTTCACCGCAGGCCCTTCGCCCGGGTGCAGCAGCAGCGTCTCGCCACGCTTGCCCTTGAAGTCGCCCGCAGCCAGCGCCTGCGCGATGCGGCCCCCCGCGGCGCGATCGAGCGCGGCGATGCGCGGCGGCAAGCGCCAGTGCGCGGGGTCGAGCTCGAAGAGCGGCAGCGCCAACAGGTCGGCCGGGGCGCGGAGCGGGTCGCGGGTCTCGATGGTGACGTCCATCACTCCTCCAAGCTCGAGGCCTTGCAGCATTGCAGGGCCGAAGTCGCATTCCTAGACTCGCCCGCTGCCTGAGGTTCGAGGGGGCATGGGCTTCATCATCGCTGGGGCGGTCTCGGGGGGACGTCTCGCGAGCCTGAATCTGCTGGATCTGATCTGGCAGGCGTCATGGCTCGTGCAGCTCGTCATCGTGATGCTTGCGGCCGCATCCGTGGTGTCGTGGGCTGCGATCGTCTTCAAGTGGCGCGAACTCTCCGCGGCCGAGCAGGATAGCGAGGCATTTCTCGAGTCCTATCACGAGGGCTCCTGGGATGCCGCCTACGAGGCGGCGCGTAACCTCGATCGCAGCCCGCTGTCGGCGATCTTCCTGGTCGCGCACGGCGAGCTGAAGCGCTTCGCGAAGTACCGCGGACGTGGTGATGGGAACGACGGCACGCAGCAACGCGCCGTCGCGCGCCAGATCGCCTGGGCCACCACGCAGGAATCGCTGCGGCTCGAGAGCCGGCTGCCGCTGCTCGCGACGGTCGGCAGCGCCACGCCCTTCGTCGGCCTGTTCGGCACGGTGATCGGCATCATCAACGCCTTCACCGGCATCGGCGCGTCGGGCAGCGCGAGCCTCGCGGTGGTGGCGCCGGGCATCGCCGAGGCGCTGATCGCGACCGCGATCGGCCTGTTCGCCGCGATCCCGGCGACGATCTTCTACAACATCTTCGTGGCGCGCCTGCGCGACCTGCAGGAAGCGGTGCGGCTGTTCGCGAGCGAGCTCGAGACGGACGTTGCGCGCTTCAGCGAGAAGCTCCCGGCGCCCGCGCGCGCCGTCGAGGGCTGAGCGTGGCTGCGCGGGGCCTCGGCCACGAGCACCGGCCGCTCTCCGAGATCAACGTCACGCCGTTCGTGGACGTGATGCTCGTGCTGCTGATCATCTTCATGGTCACCGCGCCGATGATGCAGCAGGGCCTCGATGTCGATCTGCCCGAGACCACCACGCAGCCGCTCCGCATCCAGGAGGACTCCCTGATCCTCACGGTCAAGAAGGATGGCACGGTGCTGCTGGCGAACGTCGTGGTGCCGGCCGAGGAGCTGGAGGAGAAGCTCAAGGCGGTGCTCGAGGGCCGCGAGTCGGACGACCTCTTCCTGCGGGCCGACAAGGACGTGCCCTACGGCGCCGTGGTGAAGGTGATGGCGGCGGCGCGCGCAGGGGGCGCCAAGGCGCTGGGCGTCGTCACCGAACCGGAATGACGGAGGCGGGACCCGGCGAGGAGGCGCAGCGAAGCTTCGGGCCGGCCGCCCCGTCGGAAGTGAGCGATGCAGCAGCTCCTGTCGAGCCTCGAGGACGAGCGTCAGCGGCAGTTCCGCCGCTTCGTGGGCATCTCGGCCGCCGCTCACGTCGCGCTGGCGATCTTGTTCTGGATCGGCCCGATCCGCGTGACCGACAGGTCGTTGCCGGTCGTCGAGAGGGTCCAGCTGGTCGAGGCCTTGGCCGCGGCGCCCGTGGCTCGACCGGCGCCGGCGCGACCGGCACCGGTCAAGCCGCCGCCGCCGCCGCCGCCGCCCGCGAAGAAGATCCTGCCCAAGCAGCCCGCGCCGCTGCCGACGGTCAAGCCCGCCCCGCCCAAGCCGAAGCCGAAGGAACCCGAGCCGGTGGCCGAAGAGAGCTACGAGGAGCTGATGGATCGACTTCGCATGGAGAAAATTCGCGAGGCGGCCGACGACCCGATTCCGAAGCCAGTGGAGCAGGCGGCTCTGCCGGCGGGGCCGACGGGTGGGCCTGGCATCGTCGATCCGGAGCTGGCTCGCTGGCATCGCGAGGTGAAGATCGACGTGACGCCCGCCTGGATCGTGTCCCCCGAATTCAGGGCGCAGGCGCTCATCGCCCATGTGATCGTCGATCTCTCGCCGACCGGCGTCGTGCTCGGAACGAGCATCAAGCAGAGCTCCGGGAATCCCTGGTTCGACGAGAGCGTGGAACGCGCGATCGAGAAGGCGAGCCCGCTGCCCGCACCGCCGGATTCTGGCGAGTGGACGATCCTCTTCGATTCACAGGACATGCAGTGACCCGTACGCTTCGAATCGTCGCGTGGCTGTTGCTCGCGGGGCTCCCGGCCGGAGCGCACGCGGGTGATCGCATGGGTCCCATCATCAACCCCGGGCGCAGCGACAAGACCTATCGCGCCGCGATCCAGCGCTTCGCGGGCCAGGCTGGCAAGGCCGAGCAGCTGGCGGGCGCGGTGCACCAGGCCGTGCAGCAGGGGCTCGACTTCTCCGGGGTGTTCTCGCGCATCGACGAGAAGGCCTTCCTCGAGAGCACCGACAGCCCCTTCCTGGATGGCGCGCCTGCCCCGAACTGTCCGAACTGGCGCCAGATCGGTGCGGACGCGTTGGTGCAGGGCGAGGTGGCGCCCGCGCCCGAGGGACTGAGCGCCACCTTCCGGCTGCACGACGTCTCGCGCGGCTGTCTCGCGCTGGTGCGAGGCAAGCGCTTCACGGGTCGGACGGAGGACGCGCGGCGCATCGGCAAGGCGATCGCCGACGAGATCGTCGGCGCCTTCACCGGCCAGCGCGGCGTCTCGGACACCGAGCTGGCTTTCGTCTCGAACCGCGGCGGCTCCAAGGAGATCTGGGTGATGGATGCCGACGGCGCCAGTCCGCGCGCGGCCACGCGCAATCGCTCGCTCTCGTCCTTTCCCGACTGGGATCCTGCGGGCAACGCGGTCGTCTACACCAGCTACCGCCATCGCAATCGCCCCTCGCTGTTCCTGGTCGCGCGCGGCCCGAACTCGCCCGGGCGCATCCTGGCCGGACTCAACGGCGGCAAGCCGATCTACCGCGGCGTCTTCGATCGCAGCGGGCGCCGCCTCGCGGTCGTGATGAGCGCCGACGGCAACACCGAGCTCTACTCCGTGGAGCGCAGCGGCGGAGCGCTGCGGCGCCTCACGCGAAACCGCTCGATCGACGTCTCGCCCAGCTGGTCGCCCGACGGCAGCCAGATCGCCTTCGTGTCCGACCGCACCGGCGCGCCGCAGGTCTACGTGATGAATGCCGACGGCAGCAACCAACGGCGCCTCACCTTTCAGGGCGGCTACAACACCGCGCCGGCCTGGTCTCCCGACGGCAGGTGGATCGCCTACGAGATGCAGGTGGGGGGGCAGTTCGACATCTGGCGCATCGATCCGAGTGGTCAGGCCAACGGGCCGCTCGTGACGCATGGGCGCACCGACGAGCACCCGGCGTGGTCGCCCGACAGCCGCAAGCTTGCCTTTCAGTCCACGCGGCGCGGGCGCGCGGACATCTACGTGATGGACGTCGGCGGCAGCCACGAGGAGGCGCGTCGTGTCAGCGAGGGTGGCGAGAACACGAATCCGGCCTGGGGGCCGTACCGGCGTTAGGCAGAGGGGGAGGTCGATGAAGGTCGCGCGATCCACGGCACTGGTACTCGCACTCGCGGCGTTGCCCGCGCTCACGGGCTGCGTCGGGCTCGCGGAGTTCCGCAAGCTGCAATACGAGGTGCGGCAGATGAGGGCCGGCGGCGTCAGCGGCGGCCGGCTGGCCGACGTCTCGTCGGAGATCGAGGCGCTGCGCGAGCAGGTCTCGCAGCTCGAGGGCCGACTCGAAGTGAGCGAGCACCAGACGCAGGAAGCGCTCGAGGAGGCCCGGAAGGCACGCCTGGCCGCGAGCCAGGGCGCAGGCACGGCGCCTGCCTCACCGGGAACGAGCGACGATCCGACCGCCGGGCTGTCGCCCGAGGCCTCCGCCTCCGAGGAGGTCACGAGCTATCGAGCCGCCTACGACGCGTGGCGCGCCAACGACCACCAGCAATGCATTGACCGCTTCGGCCGCTTCCTGCAATCTTTCCCGACTTCGCAGTACGCCGACGACGCCTACTTCTGGCTCGCGGACTGCTACTTCAAGCAGGGAGATCTCACGCGGGCGATCCTGGGCTTCGATGACGTCGTGACGCGCTACCCGCGGAGCGAGAGGGCCTCGGAGGCCCTGTATCGACAGGGAGAGGCCCTGCTCAAGAAGGGCCCGAGCTATGGGAAGGCGGCCGAGAAGGCTTTCGATCGTGTGGTCAAAGAGTATCCCGCCTCTCACCGCGCCGAAGACGCGCGGCAGCAGCTGAAGCTGCTCGGAGCGGGATGAAGACGGGGAGTGAGAGGAGCGGACGGTGAGAAAGCGGGATCTCGACAAGTTTCGGAAGAGCCTGCTCGACCAGCGTGAGGAGCTGTCCGACAAGGCCAAGCGCGCTGTCACCGGCGACATCCATCTCGATCCGGACGACTTCCCGGACGAGATGGACACGGCCTCCTCCGAGGTGAACCTCTCCTTCCAGGGACGCTTGCGTGAACGCGAGCGCGGGCTGCTGGCCAAGATCGAGCAGGCGCTCTCGAAGATCGAGCAGGGCGTCTACGGCGAGTGCGAGGGCTGCGGCGAGGAGATCGGCCTCAAGCGTCTCGAGGCGCGCCCGGTGGCCGAGCTCTGCATCGACTGCAAGGCCGAGCAGGAGAAGCTCGAGCGCCATCAGAGCTAGCGCCGTGCCGATGCCTTCTCTCGTCCTGGGCATCGAAAGCTCCTGCGACGAGATGGCCGCGGCGGTGTTGCAGGACGGCAAGACCGTGCTCGCGAGCCGCGTCCAGAGCCAGCTCGCAGTGCATCAGCCCTACGGCGGCGTGGTGCCGGAGCTCGCTTCGCGCGATCACGTTCGCTCCGTTTCCCAGGTCGTGCGGGCGGCGCTCGACGAGGCGCAGGTGAGCGAGCGCGCGCTCGACGCGGTGGCCGTCACCGTCGGGCCGGGCCTGTTGGGCTCGCTGCTCGTCGGTCTCTCCTTCGCGAAGGCTCTCGCGTACCGACTCGGCATTCCGGTGATCGGCGTGAATCACCTGGCTGGGCACCTGGCGGCGGCCGAGCTGGCGGCGCCGGAGCTGGTTCGGCCGTACCTCGGCCTCGTCGTCTCAGGTGGCCACACGGCCCTCTATCGCGTCGGGGATGGCGCTGCGCCGAAGCTGCTCGGTGAAACCTCGGACGACGCCGTCGGCGAGGCCTTCGACAAGGTGGCCAAGCTGCTCGGGCTGGCTTTCCCCGGAGGCCCCGCGCTCGCCCAGCTCGCCGAATCGGGGCGAGAAGACGCCTTTGCGCTGCCGCGCCCGCGCCTCTTCGAGCCTGGCTACGCCTTCTCCTACAGCGGCCTCAAGACCGCCGTGGCGCGCCTCGTACGCGAGCACGAGCCGCTCGACGCAGCCACGCGCAGGGACCTGGCCGCCTCGTTCCAGGCGGCAGCCACCGACGTGCTCGTGGCGAAGGCGCGGCGCGCGATCGCGGACGAAGGCGTCGCAAGGCTCGCCGTGGTGGGCGGCGTGGCCGCGAACCAGCGCCTGCGCGAGCGCATCGCAGCGGCATCGCGCGCGGACGGCTTCGCGGCCTATTTTCCCCCGCCGGAGCTGTGTACCGACAACGCAGCGATGGTGGCAGCCGCGGGCGCACGCGCGCTGGCCGCGGGCGAACGGCACGACCTCGACCTGACGGCGTTCTCGCGGCTCGCGCTGGCGGCCGCGCGCGCGTGAGCGCGAGCCGCGCGCGCGCCTTCCTCGAGCAGCACGGCCTCGCCGCCCACCGGGATCGCGGCCAGAACTTCCTGCACGACGAGCGCGTCGCGGAGCGTCTGGTGGCGCTCGCGGGCGTCGCCCCCGACGAGGGCGTGATCGAGATCGGTACCGGCCTCGGCATGCTGACCCGGGTGCTGGCCGCGCGCGCGCGGCGCGTGGAGACGATCGAGATCGACGCCGGGCTGGTGCGCGCGCTCGAGGCGACCGGCCTCCCGGCCAACGTCCGGCTCCAGCATGCGGATGCCCTGGCCGTCGACCTCGCGGCGCTGCTGCGCGAGCTGGGCCCGCCGGCCCGCCTCGTGGCCAACCTGCCGTACTCGGTCGCGACCCCGCTGCTCCGGCGCTTCCTCGATCTCGGGAGCCTCCGCGGAGTGGCGGTGATGGTGCAGCGCGAGCTGGCCGCACGGATCCGGGCCCGCCCCGGCAGCGCGGACTACGGGTCGCTCGCCGTGCTGCACAGCTGGGTAATGACGCCGGGCGAGGCCATCGACCTGCCGGCGAGCTGCTTTCACCCTGCGCCCAAGGTGACCTCCACGTTCCTGTGCATGGCTCCCTGCAACTCGGCTCCGGCGCCCGCCGAGCTGGCCGCTCTCGAGGCGGTGGTCCGCGGCGGCTTCGCTCATCGCCGGAAAACGGTGGTCAACTCCCTCACCCGAGCAGCCGATATCCAAGCCAGCCGGACGGTCGCGGCCCTCCGGGAGATCGGGTTGGCCGAGCGCGTGCGCGCAGAGCAGCTCGACCCGGGGCAATGGCTGGTGCTCGCACGGCGCTTGGTGGCCCGCAGGAGCGAGACCGCTTGAGCCAGGACCCCCGTCGCGATCTGTCGGTTCCGTTGCCCGCCGTCGTGCGACACGCGGACGGCACGCTCCGCCACGAGTACGTCGTGAACGTCTCGGGGAGCGGGCTCTGCCTGCACATGAAGACGCCCGTCTCCGTCGGGGAAGAGCTCTGGATCGCGTTCCGGCTGCCCTCCGCGGCCGATGAGATCCAGGCCAACTGCAAGGTGGTCTGGACCAGCCACGAGGGCGAGGCGCAGCCGGTCCCGCGCTTCTACGAGACGGGAATCTTCCTGCTCGACCCATCCGAGACCGATCGGCTGCGCATCGAAGCCTTCGTGTGCGCCCAGGTGGATCGCCGCTAGCCGAGGCGACGGGTAGGCTCCGCCGGGTGGAGCCGCGTCAGCTGCTCGATGTCCTGGTCGGCCTCGCAGAAGATGCGGGCATCGCGGTGCGCGTAGCCAAGAGCGGCGAGGGTGAGGGTGATCCCCCGCCGCAGAGCGGCCTGTGTCGGGTGCGCGGCCGCCTCTGGCTGGTCCTCGCGGCCGGCGAGCCGATCGAGGCGCGCATCGACGCGGTCGTGGACGTGCTGCGCTCGCACGGGGCGGCGGGTTTGGAGGCGCGCTTCCTGCCGCCGGCCGTCCGGGAGCGGCTGGAGCGGGCGGCCGCTCCGGAGCGCGAGGGTTCTCGTTGACAGCGCCGAGCGCCGGCGTTTAGCATCCGGCGGTCGAGCAGAGGGGAACCGCAGGTCGCGGTCCCCATCCAGCCCTCGAAACCCCTGGGCCCGAGCGCCACAAAAAAAGGATTCGCCAGACCGGCCCGATTCGCTCGCATCCGCCTGGCGCGGAGCGAGACAGGGGACGGAAGGCGAGCATCGGCGTCGTCCCGGCGCTGCCTCGCGGCAGCCGGGCGCACCGAGATCCGCCCCGCGTCCTACGGGCTACGCCCGCTGGCGCTCTCCTCCGACGGCCGAACGCCCAGGGGCACGGAGACGCCCCCATGTCCACCGTGACCACCGCCTCGCAGCGCGAGCATCGGGTCACCGCCCGGTCGCTCGGTGCCCGGAAGGGCCGCGAGCCCTTCTCGATGCTCACCGCCTACGACTTCACCTTCGCGCGTCTGTTCGATCAGGCCGGCATCGACGTGTTGCTGGTGGGCGACTCGGTGGGCAATACGGCGCAGGGCCTCGAGACGACCCTGCCCGTGACGCTCGACGAGATGGTCTACCACTGCCGGCTGGTGAGCCGCGCGGCCACACGCGCTCTCGTGATCGGCGACATGCCCTTCGGCTCCTACCAGGTCTCGCCCGAAGACGCCGTGCGCAGCGCGATCCGGCTCGTCAAAGAGGGCGGCGTGGCGGCGGTGAAGCTCGAGGGAGGCGTGGCCTCGCGGGCCGCCATCGAGCGCATCGTGGCGGCCGAGATTCCGGTGATGGGCCACGTCGGCCTCACGCCGCAGTCCGTGCATCGCATGGGCGGCTACCGCGTGCAGGGTCGCGGCGAAGCCGGGCGACAGCGCGTGCTCGCTGACGCACGCGCGGTCGAGGCCGCCGGCGCCTTCGCCGTCGTGCTCGAAGGCATGCCCGCGGAGCTGGCGCGCGAGATCACGGCGGCGCTCTCGATTCCGACGGTCGGCATCGGCGCGGGCGCAGCCTGCGACGGGCAGGTGCTCGTGCTGCACGACCTGCTCGGGCTGTCGGACTGGACGCCGTCCTTCGCGAAGGGGTACGCGGGCCTCGGTGCGCTGGCCTCGCAGGCGGCGCGCGCCTTCGCCGACGAAGTCGCGCAGCGCAAGTTTCCGGCGCGCGAGCACGAGTACCGCTAACGCCGGCGGTGCGCGCAGCGAGCGGAGCCGATAATCCTGTGAGCCGCACAGCAAGCCCGGTTCCTCCGGGCGCGCAGCGAGCGGAACGAGCGTAGGAAGTAGAAAGGAGCGGACGGTGGAAGTCGTCGAGACGACCCGCGCGCTTCAGGCGCGCGCCGCGGCTGACCGCCGAGCCGGGCGCCGCATCGCGCTCGTGCCGACCATGGGCGCGCTGCACGCCGGCCACCTCGCGCTGGTGGACGAGGCGCGCCGGCGAGCCGACGTCGCCCTGGTCTCCATCTTCGTGAACCCGGCCCAGTTCGACGCGGGCGCCGATCTCGCCGCGTACCCGCGCACGCTCGAGGCCGACCTCGCCGCCTGCCGTGCGCGCGGTGTCGAGCGCGTCTTCCTGCCGAGCGAGTCCGAGCTCTACGCCGACGGCCACCAGACCTGGCTCGAGGTCACGGAGCTGTCGCAGCCGCTCTGCGGGGCGTCGCGGCCGGGGCACTTTCGCGGCGTGGCCACCGTGGTGGCGAAGCTCTTGATCGCAGCGCAGCCGCACGTCGCGGTGTTCGGCCAGAAGGACTTCCAACAGCTCGCGGTGGTGCGTCGCCTCGTGCGGGACCTCGGGCTGCCCGTCGAGATCGTGGGCCTGCCCACCGTGCGCGAGAGCGACGGCCTCGCGCTGTCGAGCCGCAACCTGCACCTCGCCGGAGAGGCGCGGGGTCAGGCGCTCTGCCTGGTGCGCGCGCTCGATGCCGCCGAGAGCGCCGTGGCAGCGGGCGAGCGGCGGCACGCTGCCGTGCTCGCTGCCGCGCGCGAGGCCATCGCGAAGGCGCCGCTGGCGCGCCTCGACTACGCGGAGCTGCGCGATCCCGACACACTCGCGCCCGCGCCCGAGACGCTCGCCGCAGCGACGCTGCTCGCGCTCGCCGTCTTCCTGCCGCGCAGAGGCGGGCAGGGCGAGGTGCGCCTGATCGACAACCGCGTGCTGCGCGTGCAGCACGGCCGGGAGGACCGCTCGTGATCCGAACGATGCTCAAGTCGAAGATCCATCGCGCCAGCGTGACGGAGGCCAACCTCGAGTACGAGGGCAGCGTCACGATCGATTCGCTGCTGTTCGATGCCGCGGACCTGCTGCCCTACGAGCAGGTGCAGATCTACGACTGCACGAATGGCAGCCGGCTCACGACCTACGCGATCCCCGGCGAGCCGGGCTCGGGCGAGATCTGCATCAACGGTGCTGCCGCCCATC
>Ga0247727_10002021_pt1 | contig 46969 bp, 43 predicted proteins | sample WisWelCaveWW1625_FD_202498 | JGI IMG/M metagenome (GOLD analysis project Ga0247727, IMG submission 202498) | Biofilm microbial communities from Wishing Well Cave, Virginia, United States - WW16-25 | ecosystem: Environmental > Aquatic > Deep subsurface > Groundwater > Cave microbial mat | place...
CCATGACGGTCGGCTCAGGCAATCGCGTTTGCGCACGGACTGTCCCCACAGCCCGCCGGCGACTGCCCTGACACGGCACGGCTGGCGCCGATGCTACCACACCCCCCGAAAAGTTGAGATGCGCCCTTGTGGCGGGCTCGGATTTTCCTTAAATGAAAACGTTAGCTTGACCTGGCCGGCAACCGGTGTTTGGATGGGGCCGGGATTTTTTGGAGGTAATCTTATGGATGACCAAGTCGTCACCGCCACGGGCCGCGTCGAGGAAGCGGACCTGAAAGCCGCCGCGCAACTGGCCGACGCCTATCAACGGATGTCGGCCGAACTCGGGCAGGTCATTGTCGGGCAGATCGAGGCGGTGCGCCAGATCATGATCGCCCTGTTCTGTCAGGGACATTGCATCTTGGAAGGCGTGCCGGGTCTGGCCAAGACGCTGATGATCTCCAGCGCGGCGCAGTTGCTGTCGCTGAAGTTCAAACGCATCCAGTTCACGCCCGACCTGATGCCGTCCGACATTACCGGCACCGAGATTCTCGACGAGGAGGAGGGGACGGGCCGACGCCGGTTGCGGTTCGTCAAAGGCCCGGTCTTTGCCAACATCGTGCTCGGCGACGAAATCAATCGCACCCCGCCCAAGACCCAGGCCGCGCTGTTGCAGGCGATGCAGGAATACAAAGTCACTTATGGCGGCGTGGATTTTCCGCTGGAGTAACCGTTCCTCGTGCTCGGCACGCAAAACCCGATCGAGCAGGAAGGCACGTACCCGTTGCCGGAAGCGCAGCTCGACCGGTTCATGTTCAAAATCCAGGTGGACTACCCGTCGTTTGACGAGGAATTGACGATCGCCGAAACGACGACCTCGGCGGCGACGCGCGCGTTAGGCGCGGTGTTGAGCCAGAGCGACATCCTCACGTTGCAGGCGGTGGTGCGCAAGGTGTTGCTGGCGCGGTCGGTCTCGACGTTCGCGGTCAAGCTGGTGCGCGCCACGCGGCCCGGCTCGGAGGAAGCGCCGGACTTTGTCACCAAGTACGTGACCTGGGGCGCCGGTCCGCGCGCTTGTCAGGCGCTGCTGCTCGGCGCAAAAGCCAACGCGTTGCTGGACGGCCGGGTGCACGCCTCGATTGACGACGTGCGCTACGTCGCGACGCCGGTGCTGCGTCACCGGCTGGTCACCAACTTCCGCGCGGAAAGCGACGGCGTGAAACCGGACCATGTGGTGGAGAAGTTGTTTGCCGTGCTGGGAGAATAGGGATTCGAGTCGTGTGACATGCCTGACCGGTATTTCGATCCCGAAGGGCTGGCGCGCCTGGGCAACATGGAGTTCGTGGCGCGGCAGGTCGTGGAAGGTTTTCTGACCGGGCGGCATCGCAGTCCGTATCACGGGTTCAGCGTCGAGTATCTGGATCACCGGCCCTACGTCCCGGGCGACGAGTTGCGCGATCTCGACTGGAAAATTCTCGCGCGCTCCGACAAGTATTTCATCAAGCTGTTCGAGGACGAGACCAATCTCCGCGCGCATATCCTGCTGGATTGTTCGCGCTCGATGGCGTTCACCAGCAATCGCCTCAGCAAACTGGAGTACGGCAGCTATCTCGCGGCGGCGCTGACCCATCTGATGCTGCGGCAGAACGATGCGGTCGGGCTGGTGTTGTTTGATCAGGAAGTGCGGTCGTATCTGCCGTCGCTGGCCCGGCCCGCGCAGTTCCGGCGCGTGATCGAGGTGCTGGAAGCCAGTCAACCGCGTGGCGAGACCGATGTCGGCCGGATCCTGCACGAGATCGCCGAGCGCATCCGCCGGCGCGGGTTGGTGATCCTGATCAGCGACCTGCTCGACGATCCCGAGCGGATCGCCAACGGACTCCAGCATTTCCGGCACGACCATCATGAGGTCGTCGTCTTTCACGTGATGGACGACGCCGAACTGAATTTTCCGTTCGACCGGATGACCCGGTTCAAAGACATGGAAGGCACGCACGTCGTGGTGGCCAATCCGCGCACGGTCCGCGAGCAATACCTGGCGCGGCTCAAAGGATTCACCGAGGAACTGCAAGCCGTGTGTTTCGAGCGCAAGATCAGCTACGCGCTGGCCAACACCACCCAACCCTACGACCTGTTGCTCGCCGAATATCTGGAGAAACGGGTCCGGATGGGCTGACCCGACGTATTCATGTGGAGTTCCGTTCCAATTGTTCGTAGTCAGGCACGCAGCCCCGCGTCGTTTCGGGGCGGAGTGCCGTCGGCCCGCCCCCACGCCACTCCGTCCGCAAACGACAGCGGACTGCGTGGCTTACTACAAATCTTCGTGAATGGTTGGCGTTAGCGCATGTCGTTCCTTCATCCAGCGCTCCTTGTCCTGCTGCCCTTGGCGGCGCTGCCGGTCATTTTGCATCTGATCACGCTCCGGCGGTTGAAGACGACCGAGTTGAGCACGTTCCGCTTTCTGTTCGACAGCTACACCCGTCAGCGCAGCCGGCTGCGGTTTGCCGACGCGATCCTGACGGCGTTGCGGACGCTGTTTCTGTTGCTGCTGGTGCTGATGTTCTGCCGGCCCGTGATGAAAAAGTGGAGCGCGTTGTTTGGACGGGGCGCGGGCCGCGACGTGGTGTTGCTGGTGGATTGTTCCGCCAGCATGAACGCGCGCACGGGCGGCGTGTCAGCCCTCGAACGCGCCAAGTCCGCCGCGCGCGCCATGGTCGAGCGGCTCGGTCGCGAGGAGCGGGTCGTGGTGCTGCGGGTCACGGGGCAGAACGAGGAAGTCTGCCGGCAGTTGCGCGGCGACGGCACGGCGGTGCGCGAGAAAATCGACGCGCTGGAGACCGGGCCTTCCGGGGCGAACATGCTCGCAGCCCTGAAACACGTGTTCGGCGCGGGCGGCAAACGGGAGGCGGCGTCGCTGGTCTATTTGTTTACCGATCGCCAGGCGAGCGGCTGGCGCGAAGCGCGCAAGCAGGGAATGGAACAGGTCGTGCCGGCCGGGGCGCGGTTGATCGTGGTGGACGTCGGCTCGCGCGAATCCATGCAAAACGTCGCGGTGGTCGGGGACGCACCGGGCCGGCTCCCCGAGACAATCGGGTTGCCGGTGGTCTTGAAGGCGCGGGTCGCAAATCATGCGTCGTCGGGCGGGCCGACGGAAGTTCTGGCGAAAGCGTTGGTGAACGACCGCGAGGTGGCCCGCCGGTCGGTGACGTTGAAACCGGGCGAGGAGCAGGTGGCGGATTTGACGTTTGTGCCGACCGAGGCCGGGACGTTTCGGGGCCGGTTCGAGATCGGGACCGACCGGTTTCCTGACGATGACAGTTTTCTGTTCGCCGTGAATGTCCGGCCACCTGTCAGCGTCCTCGTGGTCAACGGCAATCCCCAGACCGATCCGTTTGAGGACGAGACGCTGTATTTGCGGACGGCACTGACGGCGACTGGTGGCGACCCGCTGCGTGAGCGGTTCGTGCGCTCACTCGATTTCCGCGAGGTGCCGGAAGCGGGGCTGAACGTGGCCGGTGCGAGCGTCGTCATCCTCGCCAACTGCGGTGGGTTGAGCGCCGACCAGTTTACCGTGCTGCGAAAGTTTGTGGCGGACGGCGGCGGGTTGATCGTGTTTCCCGGCGAGCGCGTCACGCCCCAGATTTACAACGACCAGTTCTTTCCGGTGCCCGGTCCGCAGCGCGAGCGATTGACGGCGGCGCTGTTGGGGCCGCCGGTGGGCGATCCGAAAAAGCCGGAGACGTTTGAGCGGTTGACGGTCATGGATTTTCGGCATCCGGTTTTGGCGGTGTTCGATGCGCCGGGCGCGAAGGCCTTTGCGACGGCGCGGTTTTTTCAGCGGTTCCCGATGAAGTTGGCGGAGGAGCAGCGTCAGACGTGGGCGTTGGCGCGATTTGCGTCGGCGGACCCGGCGCTGGTGGAGAGTCGGCTGGGCCGGGGGGTGGCGTTGGTGGCAGCGTTCCCGGTCAACAGCAAGTGGAGCAACCTGCCGCTGAAACCGGAGTTTGTGCCGCTGGTGCTGCAGATGGTCAGCTACGCGCAACGTCGGCCCGAGTTGGACGCGCCAGCGGTGGCGTCGGCGGACGGCGCGAGCGAGATCGCTGTGGCGGGTGATTGGGGCGCGCCGACCGGGACGGTGAAAGACGAGAGCGGTAAGACCAGCGCCCTGGCGTTCCGCCGCGCCGAGGGACGGATGGTGGCGACGTTCGAGCAGCCGCGCGCCAAAGGATTTTACGAGGCAACGGTGAAAAGCGCAGCCGGCCCGACGCCGCGCGAGGGGCAGGCGTTGTTCGGAGTGAATGTGTCCGCCGGTGAGTCCGACTTCGCGACGGTGGGCGAGAACGAATTGCGCGAGTGGATGCCGGACGCGCGGCTGACGGTGGTGGATGCCTCGGCGGAAGCGCAACAGTTGCAGGGCACGATCGGCGAGGAGCGCGAGGTGTGGCGGCCGATGATCTGGTTGCTGTTTGTGATCATGGGCGTGGAGTTTGCGCTGGCCACGAGCGGCGGCGGAGAATTTCTGACGAAAGCCAAGCGTCTATGGCGCGCACGGGCGGCCGAAGTGGAGGTGGTGAAGTGACGAATTTCGCCGCCAGCGCGCGCGTGCCGGGCGCCCGAGCCATCCTCGAACTGGTGGAGCGGACGGGGCGGTGGTTGCAGGTGAGTTGGATGGCGACGGGTTTGGAGTGGACGGTGGCGGCGTTGTTCGGGGCGCTGGTGGTGACGGTGGTCGTTGATCTGTTGTTGCCGATGGGCGTGGGGTTGCGGCTGCTGAGTCTGGCGCTGGTGCTGGCCCTGCCGGCAGGGGTGTATGTGGCGACGGTGAAGCGGCCCATGGCGCGCGGCCTGACACCCAGCCGGGTGGCGCGGCGGATGGAGACGCAGCTTCCCGGCATTCGCAACCGCCTGGTCAGTTGCGTGGAACTGCTGGGCAATGGCCAGGGGCTGGAGCAGTCGGTGGCGTTTGAGCGACGGTTGGTGGTCGAGACGGCGAAATGGCTCGAAGGCTTCCAGCCGAAACAGGTGGTGGACTGGACGCGGTTGCAGTGGGGCGCGGGGTTTGCCTTCGCGGCGGTGATCGTGGTGGCCGGGCTGTTGCTGGTGTGGCCGTACCGGACGTTGACGGCGCTCACGCGAATCGCCGTCCCGTGGGCCGACATTCCGCCGGTGGCCAGTGTGGCGTATGCGGTGTTTCCGGGTGACACGAAATTGCTGCGTGGCGACGATCTGACATTGGTGACGCGGGTCGAGCGGGGCGCGCCGAGAAAGTTGCAGGTGGAGATCCACCCGGACAAGGGCGGGAAACCGTTGCGGTACGATCTGGGCCGGCGCGACAACGGCGAGTGGACGTTCACGCTGTCGGGCTACGAGCGGTCGTTCGCGTACCGGGTGGTGGGCGGCGGCACGTGGAGCAAGACGCATCGGGTCGCGGTGCTGGAGCGACCGGCCATCGTGGAATTGCACACGCTGCTCCACTTGCCGGCGTACATGGGTGTGGCCGAGCCACAAGTCGGCCCGCCGCAAGTGGCGGACGTGACCGGGCCGGAGAGCAGCCACGTGGAGGTGGTCGCACAGGTGAAGGGCGACGTGGCGCGCGGCGAGATTCAACGCGTGGAAATCGCCACGAACGGCGTGGAGTCCGTCGCGTCCGGTGTGCTGCCGATGACGAACCTGGGCGCGGGTAAATGGTCCGGGAAGTTCATGCTCACCAGCAACGGCTACTACCGGGTGGAATTTCAGAATGAGTTGGGTCACGCCAACAAGCAGATGTCGCCCGCCCGGTTCACGGCGATTCCCGATGTCGAACCGCAGGTGCGCGTGGAGCGGCCGGGCACGGACATCGTCGTGGGCGAGAAAGACCGCGTCCCCTTGGTGATCGCCGCCACGGATGATTACGGGCTGGAACAGGTGTCGGTGCTGGTGACGCGCGTCGTGGCCGGCACCAATCTGGTGACGCGCCTGCCGGTAAAGAGTTATCCGGTGAGCCAGACCAGTGACGCCGCGTTGGGGATGATCGACGTGGCCGGCCTGGGACTGAAGAAGGGTGAATCGGCGCAATACGCGGCGGTGGCGACGGATCGCAAGGGACTGACCGCGCGCTCGAGGGATTTTGCGTTGAGCGTGACGGCCGAGGGCGCGACGGCGGAGCAACAGTTGACGACCCTGACCGAGCAACCCAAGCAACAAACGCAGCAGTTGTCCGAGTTGATTGCCGGCCAGGAAGCGATGCGCGCCCGGCTGGGCGAATTGGCGGTGGAGTATGATCCGTTGTTGAACAAGATCGAGTCGGCCCTGGGCGGACCGCGGCCGGCGCCGGAGGTGACGACGGTGATCAGCGAGCCATTGACGGCCACCAATCCGCCGATGAGCGCGCTGAAAATCGAGTTTGACCCAGCCGAGACGGAGGCGTTGAAAGCATTGCGGGAGAAGTTGGGAGTCTTGGCCACGGCCCAGCAGCAGTATGTGCAGCAGGCCACGCTCGTGGCGGTGGCGTTGTCCAATGCCGTCCTGCAGGCCGCCGGTTCCCCGATGTTGCCGGCCGGCATGGCGGACCAGTTACGCTGGCTGCAACAGTCGTTCGAGCAAACCACCCTCGCGCCGATGCTGGCGTTGGGACGCGCGCTCCAACAGGGGGCGTCGCCGGAATTTGTGCCGTCCGACCCGGAACAACTGGCGCAGATGAGCGCGCGATTGGGGGAGCAGTTGCAGGCGTTGTCGGCCGAGCTGGCGCAGTGGAGCCGCGCGGCGCAGCAGATGACGCACGACCCCAGCGCGGCGATGCGGGAATTGCAGCAGGTGCGCACCCGCACGCAGGCGCGGATGATGAGCGGCGAGTTGCGGTATCTGGAGGATCAACTCGGGAGCATGGTCGAGGAGATGCAACGGTTGCAGGGCGCGCAGGAAAAACTGTTCGAGAAGACGTCGGCGAGAAATCTGACGGAGCTTGAGCCGGTCGAGGAGAAGCAGGAGCTGTTGGAGGAAGAAATGGATCCGCTGCTGACGTTGTTGCAGGAGATCCAGGGCCGGCGGCGGTTGCAACGGGTCCGGCATCCGCGGTTCGCCGACGCGCCGTACGCGCCCGATCACGGCGAGTATCTGGTGCCGCCCCAGGAAGAGGACACGCCCGAACCCGAGGAACCGAAGGGAAAACCCACCCCCGAGGAACGCGCCGCGCAAATCCGCCAGCTCTTGAAAGAGCCGGAGCCGACCGAAGACGACGAGCCGCTCTACATGCCGGCATTGGGCGGGGAAGAACCGCGCTTGAACCCGCGGTTTGCCAAGAAACTGCGGCCGGTACGGGGAACGAAAGGCGACCATTCGACGGCCGAGGAGCGGGAGGAACTGCGTTCCCGGCAATGGGCGCGATTGATGGAACTGGATTTGGCGCGACAAAGCACAGCGGCCGACCGGCAAGTCGTCGGGCAGTTGATGGAGCAATTGCGTCAGGCCAGTCGGGTGAACAAGCCGTTGGACGAGGTGGTGCAGTCGCCCGCCATGGCCGAGGCGATGGCGCTGGCGGATCGGCTCCAGCAAGTGCGCGGGCAGGCCGTTGGCCGGACGGGCCGGCTTCGAATGTACCCGGGCGGCGGGTCGGGGAGTGGCGGCGGACTGGCCGCGATGGGATTGCTGCTGGGCGAGGAGAAATTGCCCGAGTTGAATCTGAACGAGCGCACGGTGATCCTGAACATGCAACCGCAACTGCGTGAGGAGTTGTTGCAAGGCATGCAGGAGGAAGGCCCGGAGCCCTACCGGAAATTCATCCGCGATTATTTTGAGCAACTGACGAAGGTGAAGTGATCATCGCAGAGATTTCCGTTGCGCCCGGCCATCCCGTCCGCTTAAATCACGTCCATTTCAGGGCGTGGCCCTGGGTTCAGAGTCCCGTGAACTGGTTGGTGCGGCATCGGGAGCTGTCGCACCAACATTAGATCAACATTGGGAAGGATCGTGTCGCGATGAAACGAGACTCTGTCTTTGCGCCGGTTGCCGTCCGGCTTTTGCTGACACTCTCTCTGGTCGGGCTTGCCCCGTTTACTCAGGCGGGCGAGAATCTTCAGGACCGGCTCGTCGCAGCCAAGCCGGGAACGACCGTTACGTTGCCGGCTGGCGAGTTTTCCGGCGGGGTGACGCTGCCGGCTGGTGTAAGTCTCAAGGGTGCCGGAGTTGGGAGGACGATTGTTACCGGCAATGGGCTGAACATTCAGGGCGGGAGCGGTGCGCAGATTTCCGATCTCACGGTGCAAGGGGCGGGCATCGTCGTCAAAAGCGCAGAGTCGGTGACCGTGACGCGCGTGAGAGTTACGGGGGCGACGAGCGGGTTTATCTTCAGCGGCGTCAAGGAAGGGCGGCTGGAAAACTGTGTCAGCGATCAGAACCGATTTGGGATCGCGGTGAATGGCGGGGCGGATTGCGCGGTGGTCAATTGCACGGTGATCAACTGTCCCGAAATCGGCATCAGCGTGGCGGCCAGTCCGAATGTGGCAGTCTTCAATAATTGCGTCGTCGGGTCGGCGTTGTGCCTGAACATCGACGCACCGGCAGGCAAGCATGTGGATCACAATTTGTACTTCGGGTTGCTGCTCGGGCAGATGAACGGTCAGACGAGCAAACGCGTGTTGACAGCTTGGCAATACCTGACCGGGCTGGATCGGCACTCGGTGCAGTTGCCGGTCGAATTCAAGGAGTTCACGCCGGTCAGTGTGTTGCCGTGGGCGTTGGATCGCGCGACGACGGCGGAATGGGGCGCGCCGGAACTAGCCGGGGTGAAAGCGCCGCTGACCGACTTGCTGGGTCAACCGCGCACCGGTCGGCCCGACCTGGGCGCGGTGGAAACAGTGACCAAAGCGCCGCGCGCGGCGGACGAGCAGTTCACGGTGGCGAGCGACAAAGGCTTGAAGAGCGCCGGGGTTTTTAACAAGGACGGCGTGTTGATCTCGTATCTGTTCCACAATCAGCCGTTGCCGAAGGGTACGCATTCGTTCTGGTTGCCGGTGCGTGATTATGTGGGGCAGCCCATCCCGGCGGGCGACTACGAAGTGCGGTTGGCGGAGAGCGATTTCAAATGGACGTACCTGAATCATATCGCCGACAACGGCGAAGACGGGCACATGGAACGCAGCGCGACGAGGAATCCGGACTTTGTCGCGTTCGCGCCCGGCGATCTCGTCGTCGTCCAGCAAGGTCCGTCGGAGGATCATACCGGCATTCGCGCGTACGATGTCCACACCGGCAAGATGCGGTGGTATGTGTATGGCGCTTCCAATGCCCAAGGACTCACCGTCGGGCAGGATGGAATGATTTATTACCTCTATGGCGCGGATCGCGGCAAAGGCGAATCGCGCCTGACCAAGGTGGACACCGCGACCGGCAAAGTGCTGGCGTTCCCCGGCTCGAACTACGGCCACGTCTATCCGATTCTCAGCGCCGACGTGCGTTCGCTAGCGGCGTTGGGCGACCGGCTGTACGCGGCTGCGGGTGAATCCAACAAGCTGTTCGTGATCACGATGGCCGATGGCAAAGTGGAAAAGACACTCGATGTCCCCGCGCCGAAGTCCGTCTGCGGCGATGAAAAGTTGAAGCTGCTCTGGGTGGTGAGCGGCGAATCGTTGCTCGCGCTTCGCGCCGACGGCAGCCGGGTCGCCGAGTCCAAGCCCGTGCCCGCACCGGTGGCCGTGAATGCGCGCGACGGGAAACTCACCATCGCATCCGCGAAGACCGGCCAGGTTCACATCTTCGACGCCAGCGATCCGCAGAACCTTAAACCGTTGCGCGAAGTCGGCCGGGGCGACGGCCCGTATGGCGAGTCGTTGCCCGACCGGTTTGCGTTCCAGAAACCAGACGGGCCGCACGATCCCGGCTTTCTCAAGACGAGCGTGGCGTTGGATGCGGCGGGGCGGCTCGCGGTGACGGAGATTCTGCGGGTGTTGGCTTTCGACGCCAATGGCAAGAGCCTCTGGCACACCATCGGCGTGTTCGGCAACCAATCGTTGCCGTCGCACGCCACGCAGCAGCGCCGGTTCTGGGACACGGGCGCGGAGTATTCGTTCCTGTTGAACGAAAAAGACGGCACGTGGAAGACGGAGGCGTTGTGGGATCATTCCGCGGTCGGCCTGGCGGATCGCACGGTGCGGACTTCGCTGTTGGGCGACTTTGCCGACGGCGGGAAAACCTTCGCGGTTTTCACCCACTGGCCGCCGCGCGACAAGCCGGCGCGGTATCCGTTGCTGACCGTCGCGCGGCTCGATGGTTTCAAGTCGGTGCCGGTGCTGAAGATCGGCGTCGAAGCCGGCAAACCGGTTTCGCGCGAGGACAGCAACGGCGACGGCCAGGTCACCGACGAAGACGCCGCCACGCCTCTGGTGGACGCGCAGGGCAAGCCGTTGCCCGTCGGTTTGGTGGTGCGGTTCATGTATCTGCAAGCCGATGGCAGCGTTATCAACGTGACGATCCCGCCCGTGATCTGGAAGCGCACCGGCTTGAACGCCACGGGCGTGCCGGTGTACGAGGGGAAAAACTATGGGCGGAGTTTGATCCATGCGGACTGGGAAAAGGATCTTTCCCCGTACGACTTCGAGCCCAATTTCCTGGATACCAAGGGTCAGGGCGGCAACGGCATGGTCGCGGCAGGATTGTTGGCGGATGGCGGCACGGTCTTCCAAGCGTGGCTGCGCAACTCCGGCGGATCGCCCGGCAACAACGGCGCGGGCACGGACCTGTTGGGCTACGCGCCGGACGGTCGCCGTCGCTGGGTGCACCAGCTCGCCCAATGGCGCGGCATTGCCGGCCTGGGCACGGCGGACGACATCACGCTGACGGCCTGTCACGCCAGTTGCGAACTGCTGGCGGTCGATGCCGACGGGCTGGACCTCGGCGGCTTTACCGAAGCGCCGCAACTCAAGTATCCTGGCTACTGGATTGATCATCCCAATCTGCGCTTGTTCAAGATGCCCGATGGCCGGCTCTACGCCACTTATGGCGACAACTGTAGCGGCCGTCATCCGTGGTATCGGCTCGACAACCCGGAGAGTCTGAAGAAAACGAAAACGCCGTTTCGCCTCGACGACGGACGCGCCAAAGAACTGGCCGCGCTGGAATGGAAACCGGCTCCGGCCGGACAACGCCCGCCGCCACCGCGCGTTCGCGTCCCCAAGCTCGCCCAGCCGTTGGCCATGGATGGCGATTTGGAGAAATGGCGTAAGGCGGGCATCGAGCCGGCGATCATCATCGGCCCCGGCGGTGTGATGGACGGCCCGGGCGATTGCAGCGGCGTCATCCGCATGGCCTACGAGGGGCAGAACCTGTATTTTCAGGTCCTGCAATTCGACGATGTGCCGACGTTTCATCAGCGGGAGCTTATGTTCAAGCAGGATGCCGTCGAGTTGGCACTCAACGGCACGTTCCCGACCGGCTTCCAGTTCATCGTCTATAAAAACCCGGACGGACAAGACATGGTTCACCGGCACCGCTTCTTCCAACGCGGCATGCCCGCGCGCAAAATCCCGCCCGAACACGCCCCGCGCGTGGTGCGCGTGCTCGACAACGCCGCCACGGTGACCGAACGCGCCGCGTTGGAGCAGTTATACGGCGAGGATTTGTCGCAGGCCAGGGTCATCGTCAGCGAGTTCATGTTGCCGATGGACAAGAACGTCTGGGTCGGTGCGGAGGAAGACGCGATCCCGATGAAACCCGGTCAGGAATTCTGGCTCGGCTTCTTCCTCGACGACAACGACCAACTCTATACCGACCATCAGCAAATCAGCCTCTGGCCCGTCACGTTCGGCATGTTCAGTCCGCGCGAAGAGGGCGCGATCGCCGTTTGCGAATGAAGAATGTCCTGCTGATTCTCACCGACGAGCACCGGTTCGACTGCACCGGCTTCAACGGTCATCGGTACGTGCGCACGCCACATCTCGACCGGCTGGCCGCATCAGCGGTGAACTACCGGCGTCACACCTGTTCGACTCCGCTCTGCACGCCCGCGCGCGCGTCGTTGCTGACGGGACAATACCCGCGCACACACGGCGCGGTCAGCGTCGGTTACGTGCTCGATCCACAGACGCCCACGCTGGCGACGTGGCTGGGCCGAGCCGGTTACACGTGCGGTTATTTCGGCAAATCCCATCTCGAACCGGAGCTGACGGGATTCGTTGAACGCATGGACGCGTCGAAGCCGTACTACGGCTTCCGCCGGTTTGCGCTCTCCGAAGATAATTTGATCGGCCCGTACCTGGACTGGATTCGACGCGAGCATCCGCAATGGGAAGAGGCGGCTTGGAGTCAGGCCAACGAAGCGTGCCAGAAACCGCCCATCCACGACAACCCCGAGAGGCTGGACGCAGTGTACGCGTCGCCCTTGCCGGTCGAGTTGACCCAGTCGGCTTGGATCACGCAACAGACGACAGAATTCATCCGCGAACAAACCGCGCGCGCTAGGCCGTACTTTGCCGTTTGCTCCTATGTGCCGCCGCATCACCCGTGGACGCCGCCCGAACCGTACACCTCGATGTACGATCCGGCGACGCTGCCCGTCCCGTCCCGCAAACCCGCCGACCACCGTTGGCCCTGGCCGGTCGGCGCGTACAGTTGGCAGCCAACGCTTCTCGACCGCGAACTCCAGCGAATGACCGCGGCCTACTACGCGCTCATCACGATGCTCGACGATTGCATCGGCCGGCTGCTCGCCACGGTGTCGGACGAGACGATCGTCGTCTTCACCAGCGACCACGGCGACTACAACGGCGACCATGGCCTGATCCGCAAAGGCGGCGTGATGTACGACAACCTGTTGCGCGTGCCGTTACTCATCCGTGTCCCCGGCCAGCAAGCGGGCTGCAGCGATGTCCTCACCCAGCACGAGGATCTGGTGCCCACGTTGCTCGACCTGCTGGGCCTGCCCAAGCCAGGCTCAATACAGGGACAGCCTTTTTCCCGGCGCCGGCATGTCTTTTTCGAATGCCCGGGCCCGGCAGGACGTCCCGGACCGTGCGGCGTCAGCAACGCCGAATGGAAACTCCTCCATTACCCCAACGAGCACGGCTTCGTGCTGGTGAATTCCGACACCGATCCGGCCGAAGACAACAATCTCGCCGGCGACCCGCGCGTTGCCGCGGTGGAATCGGAATTGAAACAGGCGCTTTTCCAGTGGCTACTCACCACGCCGTCGCACCGTGCACCCAAAACCGCCGGTTGGTGAACGATTCCACTTCCATGCCACACTCCGTGACTTACGATTCACGCTCGTTTCTCATCCGGGGCGAGCGCGCGCTGCTCATTTCGGGGGAAATCCATTACGCGCGCTCGCCACGGCAGCACTGGCCGGTATTGCTGGATCGCAGCCGCGAGTTCGGTCTGAACTGCGTCGCCACCTACATTTTCTGGAATTTCCACGAGCCGTGTCGCGACCTGTACGAGTTTTCGGGCGAGCACGACCTCGGCCATTTCCTCCAGTTGTGCGCCGCGCGCGGTCTCCACGTCATCCTGCGGGCCGGGCCGTACTGTTGCGCGGAGTGGAACTACGGCGGCTACCCGCCCTGGCTGCGCGATGAACCCGGCATCACGATCCGCACGTTCAACGAACCGTACCTCCGCCGCGTGGAGAAATACTTCGAGCATCTCGCCGCCGAGGTGCGCCCGCATCTCGCGACGCGCGGCGGGCCGGTCATTCTCGTGCAGGTCGAGAACGAGTACGGCAACGTCGCCAAACGCTACGGGGCGGACGGCCAACGTTACCTCGCGTGGATGGCCGAGCTGGCTCGTCGTGTCGGATTTGATGTGCCGATTATCATGTGCGAGGGCGGATCACCCGACGCCGTAGAGACAGTGAACGGATTTTCGAACCCGGCGACGCGCATCGAAGAATTTCGCCGGCAACATCCCGACCGGCCATTGCTGTGGACCGAACTGTGGCCCGCGTGGTACGACACGTGGGGCTATCAACGCCACCGCCGCGACGCGCGCAACATCGCCTTCCACGTCCTCGATTTCGTCCGTCACGGCGGTTCGGGCTGGAACTATTACATGTGGCACGGCGGCACAAACTTTGGCCGCAACGCGATGTACCTCCAGACCACGAGCTACGACTTCGACGCGCCGCTCGACGAGTTTGGTCGGCCCTCGTCCAAGGGTGCCTACCTGAAAAACCTCCACCGCGTCCTGCACGAACACGCCGGGTTGCTATTGGAGGGCGAGCGCAAAACGGACGGCGCGCGGACGGTCTGGAGTCACAATGGTCGGGTGCTCGCACTGGAACTCGACGCCGAGAAACGCACCGCGCGCCTGCTCGACGGGGCCGGCAACGTCTTGTTCGACACGGCTGCCGGCCACGCCTTCCCCAGGCGCGCCTGGAAAACTCTGCCGGCATTCCGCGTCTGGCAAAGCTGGCCTGAGCCGCTTCCCGCGCAGCGCGAGGACGAGGCCGTTCGATCCCGGCAACCGATCGAGCAAGTCTCACTCACGAAGGACGAGAGCGATTATTGTTGGTACAGCACCGAGTTGATCGCCAAGAAGGCGGGCCAGCAGACGATCGAAATCACCTATGGCGCGGATCTGTTTCGGGTGTTCCTCGACGGGAAGTTGGTCGGCGCTTCACAGCCGCCGTTCCACGAACTCCGCGGCCCGACCACGCCCACTCCTCGTGAACTGGCGAACGAGTTTGAACTGCCCGACGTCCGGTATCGCCAGCGATTCAACTTCCCGGCGGGCGCAGGCCGGCATCGGCTCGACATTCTCGCGGCGTCGCTCGGCCTGATCAAAGGCGATTGGATGATCTCCGGCCCGATGAACGAGGAGCGCAAAGGCATCTGGCGTCCCGTGCTTCACAACGGCCGCGCGTTGCGCAACTGGGAAATGCGGCCCCGGCTCGCGGGCGAACAAGCGGGTGTGATCCCGTGGCGCAGTTCGTCGCGTGGACGACCCTGCACGTGGCACACGGCGACCTTCCGGCTGTCGCGACGGATGCTCAACGGCCGCGCGGACTTTCGCCTCGATGCGACCGGCCTGTGGAAGGGGATGTTGTTCGTGAACGGCCACGCGCTCGGTCGCCATTGGCTCATCGAGGCGAACGGATTCGGCCTCGGCGAGGACTGGCTGCGGTCGGAGCAACACGCCCTGTTCGCCGATCCGGGCGGGCAACCCACGCAACGCCACTACCATGTGCCGTGGTGCTGGCTGAAGGAAGAAAACCGCCTCGTCCTCTTTGAAGAATCCGCGTGCTCTCCGAAATCGCTTCGGCTACAAGTCCGACATTCATGACAACGACATTTTCGATCCGTGAACCGATCGGTCGCCCGTGGCGCGACGAACTGATCTGGCTGCCGCTGCCGGATGCCGGCCCCGGCCGCGTGGTCAATGCCGGTACGGGCGAGGCCTTGCCCACACAGGTTGCCGGGACGCAGGTCTGCGTCCGCGTGAGCCTGGCCCCGGACGAACATCTGCAATTGCGAGTCGAACCCGGCGCGGTCGCCGCCGTCGCGTCGCCGTTCACCGTGGACGAGCAGCAAGTCTCCAACGGTGTCATCACCGCACGCCTTCCGGCCACGGGTTCGTTTGATCCCGGCGCCGCGCCCGGTCCGGTCGTCGCCCTCCAGCGCCATGGCCGATGGATCGGGCAGGGCGTGTGGGGGACGTGCGACTTTACCGGCCGGATCGAGACGACGATCACCGACCGCGGGCCGCTGTTCGCGCGCTGGGTCACCCGGTACATCGTCGCCGGTCAGGTGTTCGCCCGGTACGAATGCACGCTGTACGCCGGCGAGGATTTCGTGCGCGTGCGCGACGAAACCAAACTCGGCGCCGGGATGGCGTTTCGGTTCCGGCTGACCGGGCCGGATGCGCCGACGGAATGGTTCACCTACGGCGGCGGCGAGGCGGACAACGTGGTGCGCGGGACGCTCGACAATCCCCCCGATCACAAGGGCCGCGAACGCGGCAACGAGTTTCTTCACATCGATTTCAACAGCGCCCATTTCCAAATGTCGTACACGTGGGTGGGATTCATCGTCAACGACCAGGCGGCGCTGGGCATCTGTGAGTTGCGCGGCGGCCACTGGGAGATGCCCGGACGCAACCGCATTCGCGTTCTGCGGACAACGAATGGAGTCGCGTTTGTCTTCCCCGCCGATGGTGGCAGCAAGGAGTTCGCGCTCGTTGCCGGTGATCCCGCGGCGTACGCCCCGGCCAAGGGCGGGAGCCGGTTCCGTTCCCTGCGCTCCAAGTACAGCGATCTGCCGCTGGAGAAAGTCCGGCACTGGGTGACGGATTGGCCGTTGCGGCCGTACGACCGGCCAATTCTGTATCCGCGCGGGACGGCCGAGCGGTGGCGGGAAAAACTCGACGCCTGGCCCGAGTTGGCGGCGGCCTACCGGGAGCGCACGTTCAAGGAATTCCCGGCCCAGCTCGTCCAGTACCTGCTCACCGGTGACCGCACGAAACGCGATGCCTTGCTGGCCAAGGTGGACGAGAACCTGCGCAAAGGCGTCGAGCACGCGTTCTCCAGTTATCTGCGGCTGATCATTTTCGACGGACGCACGCTCAAGGTGAATCTGGAGGTGATCGACGTGCTCCGTTGGCGGGGCGAGTTGGATGACGCGACTGCGCGCACGCTGGCCCGGCGCGCGGCGTTCATCGCCTATTGCTTTGCCGACCCGGATTTCTGGCCGTGGAACAGCATGTTCCGCGACCGGGACGATCTGCGCTCGATCGGCGCCGAGTACTGGGACGACATGGGGCCGGCGCTGTGTCCGCCGAATTTTTCCACCGAATACTACACGAGCTTTGGTCTCATGGGCTTGGCATACCCCGAACATCCCGCGGCGCGGGGCTGGGTGGATCAGGCCGTCGAATTATTCGAGCGCAACCTCTCGTTCTTCTTCTACGAAGGCGGCGGCTACACCGAAAGCGTGAACTATCACGCCCACGAACTCAGCATGTTGACGCATCTGGCGGTCGGGTTGTGGGCGGGGGGCGAACGCGATTTCTTCGAGCATCCCCGGTTCAAGGCCACGTACGGGTTCATGCTCGACATGCTCACCCCGCGCGGCGCGCTGACCGACCGGGGCGTCGAACTCGCCACCGCGCCGGCGATGTTGAACCCGCCGCGCGACCGACGGGGGGTGCTGATCACCAACTGGGGCAACTCGGGGTTCGATTGCAGCGGGTTCGTCGTGCCGATTGTGACCGCGATTGCCGCGGGCGTGTATGCCGACCTTGATCCCGCCTACGCGCAACGCTTGATGACCGCCTGGCGGCTGAGCGCACAGGAACTCACCGGGCACTATCTCGCGTTGCATCTGATTGCGCTGGGCCGACCCGATCTGCCGGACGTTCCACTCAACCTCGGCAGCAAACTGGTCGAAAGTCTCGGCGCCGTCATGCGGGCCAGTGAGACCTTTGCGTGGGTCAAATGCGGCATCGCCTCCAATCACAACTGCCGGGACGAAGGCGGGCTGGTGTTGTACGCGCACGGCGCGCCGATCCTGGGCGACATCGGGTATCACACTCAGCACGAAGGCCGGACGGTGGGGGGTTCGGACACTTGGGAACACGCCTGCGTGACGTTCGGCGACCGCCGTTCGCTGGCCTACCTCGGCAACGAGGTCCGCCAGCCACCCGAATTGTGGCGCAGCACACCCGAAGCCGATCTCCTGGTGGCCTATCTCCCGGTCGAGTATCTCGTTCCCGAAAAGAAGTTCTACCTCGACGTCGAACCGATCCCACGCATCGAACACCGTCGGTTCATCCTGTTTGTGAAGCCGCACTGCCTGGTGATTTACGATCACATCCCGCAAACGACGCTGCCCTCGACCTGGTGGCTGCACGCGTTGGCGGATGCGGTCGAGACCGGACCGCAGCGCGCCCGCTTCCGTGGCCGGTACGACGTGGATTTGGACGTCCAGATTCTGCTGCCGACACCGGCGCCGACCGAGCAGGGCGTCCTCGGCGTCCAGCGCCACCTTCGCATTGATCAGCCGGGCGTCGGCGATTATCTCACCGTGCTCAGTCCGCTGCCGGCAGGCAAACCCGGCCCCACGGCCACCTATCTTCCGCAGCAACATTTGCTGCGGGTCCAGTCCGACTGGGGACAGCATCAGGTGGTGCTCGATCCCGTGGCCAAGTCCGTCATGCTGGACGGGCTGAAGTTATTGTAGCGGTTTTCAGGAGACTCGAATGATCAAACACGTTGGCGTCATCGGTATGGGCCGGATGGGTGCGCCCATGGCCGTAAACCTTCTCAAAGCAGGATTCCAGGTCACGGTCCACAATCGGACCCGCGAAAAATGCGCGCGCGCCGAGGCGGCGGGCGCGACGGTCGCCCCATCGGTCGCGGACGTGGCGGCCCGCTGCGAAGCGGTGTTGCTGATGCTCGCGGATGATGCGGTGGTGAAACAGACCGTGTTTGGCGAGGGCGGGATCGCGGCGAACGGGAAGCCGGGAGCGCTGGTGATTGATTCCAGCACGGTGCATCCCCGGTTGAGCCGGGAGATCGGGGCGGCGCTGGCCGCCAAAGGAATCGGTTTCCTGGACGCGCCGGTCACGGGCAGCCGGCCCCAGGCGGAGGAGGGGAAGTTGTTCTTTCTCATCGGCGGACCGCGCGAAGCGTATCAGCAGGCGATTCAGTTGCTCGACGCGATGGGGCGGAAGCATCTGCACCTCGGTGACAACGGCGCGGGCGCGTGCGCCAAGCTCTGCAACAACCTGTGCGGGTTCGTGAATCTCTCCGCGTTCTGCGAAGCCCTGGCCATCGGCAAACGGTTCGGGTTGGAACCGCAACAACTCTTCGAAGTGATCAGCAACAGCGGCGGCCGCAGCGCGGTCAGCGACGGGAAAGGGCCGAAGATGTTGCGCGGCGATTGGGACGCGGATTTCGCCCTGGGGCTGGCGAGTAAAGACATGCGTCTGGCCGTGGCGCTCGCCCGCGAGATCGGGCAGCCCGCGCCGTTGACGCAAACCGCTCAAGACATCTACGCCCAGGCCGAAGCCGGTCACGGCGGCGACGACGTGTGCGCGCTGTACCGCTGGTATCAGGCGTCGTGACCGGGCGGGCGACGCTGCACCAGACCGATATGATCGAAGACCAGCACCACTTCGTCGCGTTGATTCAGGACTTCCACCCGCTCGACATAGCGGCCGTAGGCGGGTCGCTTGGGGTCGGCTTCCTTGCTGGTGATCGTGTCGCCGATGAACACCGGCTTGGGAAACCGCAGCCGGTCGAATCCGTAGGTGAATGCCGCCGGGTTGACCGTCGCCGCTTTCAGCCCGACGGCCACGGCGAACGTCAACGTCCCGTGCGCGATCCGCTGGCCAAAGGGCGTCGTCCGCGCAAACTCCGCGTCGAGGTGATGCGGAAAGAAGTCGCCCGTGTGCCCGGCATGGATGACGAAGTCGGCTTCGGTGATGGTGCGGCCCAGCGAGAGGCGCGGGGCATTGAGTTCCAGGTCCTCGAAGTAAACCGGCTGGCTCATGCCGGCGTGTTGTATGCAGCGCCGTGACGATGAGCAACAAGATTCAACTGCGCGGCAGCACCTGGGATGATCCCCGCGGCTACGAGCCGATGGTCGCCACGGCGGCGGCGTTCCAACGCGACCATCCCCACGTGGAAATCCGCTGGGAGAAACGCACGTTGCACGAGTTCGGCCATGCGGCGGCGGATGAATTGGCACGGAACTTCGATCTCGTGGTGCTCGATCATCCGCGGGTGGGATTCATCGCGGCGACGCACTGCTATCTGCCGTTGGACAAGTACATCCCGGCCGCCACGCTTGCGGAATTGGCGCGGCACAGCGCCGGCCCGTCGCATCGCAGTTATCAATGGGACGGCCATCAGTGGGTGCTGGCGATTGACGCGGCGACACCTTCAGCGTCGTATCGGCCTGATCTCTTGAAAAACATTCCGCGCACGTGGGCCGATGTGCTTGCGGTGGGACGACACGGCCGGTTGGCCTGTCCGCTTGGCGCAGTGGACGCCATCACGGTGTTTCTCTCGCTGGCCGACAACCTCGGCGCGCAACCGTTCGCCAGCCGCGAGCGGGTGGTGGATCACGCCGCCGGCCAGCGCGTGCTGGCTGTCATGCAGGAGTTGGTGGCGTTGTGTGTGCCGGACACGTTTGAACTGACGCCGGTCTCGATGATGGACCGGATGAGCCGCACCGACGAGATCATCTATTGTCCGTTGGCGTACAGCTACAGCAACTACGCGCTTCCCGGCTATCGTCCGCACCTCTGCCGGTAGGCCGACCTGCCGGTGCTGGGCAACGCCGGCCCGCGCGGCTCGCACATCGGCGGTACCGGCTTGGCCGTGTCGAATGGCTGCCGGCATCCGGAGATTGCCATCGACTACGCGGTGCGCGTGGCTAGTGCCGAGTGGCAACGGACGATTTACTTCGACGCCGGCGGCCAGCCCGCGCACGCCGCCGCTTGGGACGATCCCCGCTGCAACGCCGCCGCGAGCAATTTCTTCCGGGACACCCGTCAAACCATCGAGCGCGCCTTTCTCCGTCCGCGTTACAACGGTTACATCGTCTTCCAGTACGCCGGCGGCGCGATGATCCGGCGGCATCTGCAGCAGGGCGGCAAGCCGGAAACGTTGCTGGCCGATCTGGATGCGCTGTATCGAGACTCGCTAAAAACATGAACGCGTCGTCGGCATCATCGCCATGGCAGGGAGGGCAGGGGGGTCAGCAGGCGGGTCAACTCAGCAGGCGGGTCAACTCAGCAGGCGGGTCAGCAGGCGGGTCAACTCTTGAAACTTGAAACGACCTGTTTCAAACGCTCGAATTTGTGCCGAAGTGCCCGGTTGCCGTCAGCTTCCCGTTTCAGTTTGTTCAACAGGTGGGTCAGACCGCTGCCATCGCGATAACCGAACTCCTGCGCCACCGTCACCCGTTTCTCTCCGCCAAGGCACACCCGCGCCCAAATCTTCACATCATTCGCTTCATCCTTGACCAATTCGCGTACCCGCTGCCGCAGCTCCGTCGCCTCCGCCAGCACCGTCCAGCGTGCCTCATCCAACCCCTGTTTTCGCCTGATCAGTCCCCGTGCCCGTGCGAGCAACTTGTCGCCACCCAACACCAAGCCGCTCCGCATTTCCCGCCACGGATTCTCCCCTGCGCCGCTGAACCACCGGGCGATCGCCTGCCGGTATTCGCGTTGCGCGTCAGCCAGTTCCTCGCCCCAGTAACGCCGCCAATCCAAACATAACCATTCCGCCGGTTTGCGCCGCAGCCCCGCGTAATCCCGATGACTGCTCCACTCGTACCGGCTCAATGGCGCGGCTTGCTGCGCCGGAATCGGCGCGCCCTTCTGCCGGGGCCGCACTGGATTCAGATGCACGTACTCCACCAACCGCCGTCCATACGCCTCGGCCTCCACCAACTGTGCCTTGAATCGGCCTTGCAACAAGTGACCGCTGCGCCGATGCCGCCGATTGAATCGGACCGTGTAGGTGATTTGCAGCCAGCCCACCGCCCGGCTCAGGTTGCCGCGCGGCGTCCCCAAGACCAAATGATAATGGTTCGGCATCAAACAATACGCCACGACCCGGACCCCGAACGCCGCCACCATCTCTCCCACGGTTCGCAGAAACAACCGCCGGTCGTGGTCATCGCGGAAGATCGCCCGCCGCTCATTGCCGCGCGCCATGACGTGGTACACGGCTCCTGCGAACTCCACGCGGATGGGTCGCGCCATGCCTCATTTCCTACCCGACGGACGACCGGGTGTCGAGCAACTTTCAAGTTTAAAGAGTTGACCCCCCACGCACCATGCCTCATTTCCTACCCGACGGACGACCGGGTGTCGAGCAACTTTCAAGTTTAAAGAGTTGACCCCCCACGCAGTTGACCCCCCACGCACAAGTTTAAAGAGTTGACCCCCCACGCACCCAAGTTTAAAGAGTTGACCCCCCACGCACCCCCCACGCAGACCCCCCACGCATCCTCATGTCCAACGATAAAAGTGAGCGACTGGCGAGCCGCGCAGCGGGTCGCCAGTTCTCTCGACTGCATGGATAGGCACTCTGCCAAGATCAAAACACATACTCCACAAATAGAATATAGAGGACGAAAAAGGCCGGGAATGCCAAAGCAGCGGTGAAACAGAGGCCACGTCGGCCACGTGCAAACCCTGCTGCTATGAGTGCAACCAGTGTGACCGGGCCAAAGACTACCAAACTCAGAATGCCAAACTCCATGCCGTCCTCGGCCAGCTTGTGTCGTCTGTCATGAAGAAGAGCCTCAACCATCATGGCGTAGTAGACACCGGCAAACAGCACACATATGAGAGACGCAACCAGCGACACCCAGCCCACTGTCGGAATCCCAGTATGGTCTGAAGGAGTGCTGCTCATACTCTCTTGCCGCCGATCAGTGTTATTAGCCGGCGCCATATGCACGAGGTTTTGCACGGATGACTTTTGCATGTCCATTGGATAACGTGACTTCATGAAAGCAGACCTGCGAAATTCTGTCAAAGACGTTCGCCGATGAGTAGTGCTTGAATGTGAATACCCAAACGGGATCGGAAGCGATTCCGCTCCTCCCGCCTTCGCGGCGGCTTGTGCGGAACGGCTTCCCCGTTCCGCTCCAACTCACTGAGAGCGTGTTTGGAGAGTCGAGTAGCCACCGACGTGAGGAGGTGGCTGCCGTGCCGATTCCACGGGAAACTGCACCGCCTCCTCACGTCGGCGGCTACGAACCCGCACAACCAGTTCAGACGTGTCGTTTGGCAGTTTTCGACTTTTCGCCGGGCACGAGACCGGGCTAGGGTGGGACGCGGAAATGAACCGCGTCGGCATCATCGCCATTCAACACGAATCCAACACGTTTGTGCCCGCCCGCACGACGCTGGATCAGTTTCGTGAGGACCGGCTGCTGCTGGGGGAAGACATCCGCCGCTCGCAGCGCGCGGCCCATCACGAAGTCGGCGGATTCTTCGAGGGGTTGGAGCAGGAAGGACTGGAAGCCGTTCCGTTGCTGATGGCTGTCGCCGTTCCCAGTGGGATCGTGACGGCCAAAACACTGGATGCACTGACTCGGATGATGTGGGAAGTCATGGCGCGTGCCGGCAAGCTCGACGGGATGCTGGTGGCGCCGCACGTCGCGGCCGTCAGCGAAGCGCAGCCGGACATGGACGGCCACTGGCTGGGGTTGTTGCGGGAGCGTCTTGGCGACTCGGTGCCGGTCATCGGGACGCTGGACCTGCACGCGAATGTGTCGCCAGCGATGGTGCAGGCGACGAACGCGTTGATCGCCTACCGCACGAATCCGCATCTCGACCAGCGCGCGCGCGGGATCGACGCGGCGCGACTGATGGCGCGGACGTTGCGCGGAGAAGTCCGCCCGACCCAGGCGCTCGCCATGCCGCCGGTCGCGATCTCGATGGAGCGTCAGTTGACCAGCGAGCCGCCGTGCCGCGACCTGTTTGACCGGGCCGGTGCGCAACTCCGGCAGCCCCGGGTGCTGGCCAACAGCGTCATCCTCGGCTTTCCGTACGCGGACGTGATCGAGATGGGGTCGTCGTTCATCGTGGTCACGGACAACGATCCGGCTCTCGCGCAAAAGCTCGCCGACGAATCAGCGGGGTGGCTGTGGGCCAACCGGCAGGCGTTCGTCGCGGAATTGATCAGTGTGGAGGCCGCGCTTGACGCCGCGGCGGCGTGGGCGAAACCGGTTTGCTTGTTGGACATGGGCGACAACGTGGGAGGCGGTTCGCCCGCGACTGGCACGGCCATCGCCCAGGCGCTGGAGCGCCGCCGTGATCTGCGCGGATTCATTTCCCTGTGCGATCCCGAGGCGGTGCAGCAAGCGGCGGCGGCCGGCCCCGGGGCGCGGGTCCGGTTGCGGATGGGCAGCCCGCCGTTGGAAGGCGAAGTCGTTGTTCACCGTGTTACCGATGGAAGATTTGCCGAAACCCAACTGCGTCACGGCGGGCGGACGACGTACGACATGGGATCGACCGTCATCGTGACGACCGGCAACGGGCTGAGGCTGCAACTGACCAGCCGGCGCATCGTGCCGTTCAGTCTCGGCCAGTTGACGAGTTGCGGTGTGGACCCGAAATCGTTCGACGTGATCGTGGCCAAAGGCGTCCACGCGCCGGTGGCGGCCTACGCGCCGGTTTGCCCCACGTTGATCCGCGTCAACACGCCCGGCGTCACCAGCATTGATCTGACAAGCTTCACCTACCGGCACCGGCGCCGGCCGCTGTTCCCATTTGAAAACACCTGAGAGGAGACTCATGAAGAAAATCACGCTCCCGATGATTCGCCGTTCGCTGTACAGCTCTGTGGTCAGTGACGCGCTGGATGGCCTCGGCTTTCGCAACTAATCACCCATCGTCCCGCTGCGACCGATGACCGGCATTCAAAAACTGGTGGGGCGCTGCAAAACGACGTTGTGGGCCGACATGGCCCATGACGACCCCAAGCCCTACGAGCTGGAACTGATCGCGGTGGACGCCTGTCGACCCGACGACGTGTTGATCGCGGCGGCGAGCGGCTCGATGCGGTCGGGGATCTGGGGCGAATTACTCTCAACCGCCGCCCGCAATCGCGGTTGCGTCGGCGCCATCGTGGACGGCGCGGTGCGCGACGTCGCCAAGATGACCGCCATGAAATTCCCTGTGTTCGCGCGCGGGACGTGCCTGTACGATAGTATGCATCGTCAACGGGTGACCGACGTGGACGTGCCGGTGGAGATTGCCGGCGTCCGTTTCTGCCCCGGCGATCTGGTGATCGCGGACGTGGACGGCGTGGTAGTCGTCCCGCAGGCCGTCGAAGCGGACGCCATCGCGCGCGCGTGGCAGAAGGTGCATGAGGAAAACGTCACTCGCGATGCGATTCGCGGCGGGATGAAGGCGGTGGCCGCTTACAAGAAATACGGCGTGCTGTGAAAAATTGTTTTCAAGTCAACCCGCGCGACAACGTCGCCACGGTGTTGGACAACGCAGAGGCGGAAGTCATCCGGGTGGTGGGCGGCGACACGGTGGCCGTGTCCGGGGCCATCAAGGCGGGCCACAAAGTTGCCCTCGCCGACATCAAGGTTGGCGAAGGTATCATCAAATATGGTGTCCGCATCGGCCAGGCGGTGACGGACATCCGGCGGGACGAGTGGGTGCATCTGCACAATTGCGGGAGTGACTTTGACGAGCGGTCGAATACACTGGACGGCGAAACCGGCTCGCCGACGGACACGAAATATGAATGAGCTGAATCCAACCTGGTCCGGCTACCTGCGGCCCGACGGTCGCAAAGGCGTCCGCAACATCGTGCTGGTGATTTACACGGTGGAATGCGCGCAGTTCGTCGCCCACGCCATCGGGCAGGGCGAGGAGGACGTCCACGTCATCGGCTTTCCCGGCTGTTTCGACAATCAATTCGCGGTGCGGCTGATTCTGGCGCTGGGTCGTCACCCGAACGTGGGCGCGGTGTTGGCGGTGGGATTGGGTTGCGAATACACCCAGCCCGGCAACATCGCCGCGGTGGTGCGCCAGTCGGGCCGGCCGGCCGAGAACTTTTTCATCCAGGAAGCCGGTGGCACGACCCGCAGCATCGAGAAGGGTAAAGCGATCGTCGCCCGGCTGCGCCAACGGATTCGCGCCGAGACGAAACCGGTGCCGATGACGCTCGCCGACCTGACCGTGGCCTGCAAATGCGGCGGGTCGGACGCGACGTCGGGCTTGGCCGGCAACCCGGTCGTCGGGGCGTGTTTTGACCGGCTGGTGGATGCGGGTGGCCGGGCGATCATCGAGGAGATCACCGAGATGATTGGGCTGCGAGACATCCTCAGCGCGCGCGGCGCCAACCCGACCGTGCAAGCGGCGTTGGCGGCGGCGTACGACAAGACGGTGGAGTACTGCAAGAGTGTCCGGCAGTTCTCCGCGTCACCCGGCAACTTTGCCGGGGGGCTGACGACCATCGAGGAGAAAAGCATGGGCGCGTTCGCCAAGAGCGGTTCACATCCCATCCAAGGACTGCTCAAGGTCGCCCAACAGCCCGCCGGGCCGGGTCTGTGGTTGATGGACAGCGTCTCCGACCCGCATTTCATGCAGTTCGGTCTGGCCAATCTCAACGATACGGAGGTGGTGATGGCGTTGATTTCCGGGGGCGCGCAGGTGGTGTTGTTCGTGACCGGGCGCGGCAGTGTGATCGGCAGCCCGATCGCCCCGATGATCAAGATTACCGGCAACGCGCAAACCTACCGGCGCATGCAGGAGGACATGGATTTCGATGCGAGCCGCATGCTGACCGGCGAGGTGACGATGGCCGAAGCCGCCAGCGAACTGCTGCAGCTTGTGGTGGAAGTCGCCCGTGGCCGGCCGAGCAAGCCCGAAGCCCTCGGCCACCGCGAGTATGCCATCATCTACAAACATCAAGACACCCCGTCACTGGAGGCTGGCTGCCGCGCCTGACACGAAATCATGGAACAGGACACAATCCTGGCGGGGACGAGTGTTGAGCGGCTGTGCGACCTCCAGCAATTCGCCGCGGCTCGCCGAGGTGGCGGCGCGGCTCGGCTTTGACGTGGTTTGGACGGAAATGGAACATGCCTCCAGCGATCTGGCCGGTGCCGAGTCCATCTGCCTCGCCATCGAAGCCGGCGGCGCGATCCCGGCCGTCCGTACCGCCGGCACACGCCGCGAACAGGTCATGCACGCGCTGGAAATCGGCGCGCGGATCGTCATCATCCCGATGGTCAACGACGCCGCCACGGCGCGGGAATTGGTCCAGTACGGCAAGTTCCCACCCCTCGGCCAGCGCGGCTACAACACCCGGAGCCGCGGCGTGGGTTACGGTCTGGTGTCGCCCCCCGATTTCATCCGCGAAGCCAACGTGCGCACCGCGTTGCTGCCGCAGATCGAAACCCTCCAGGCCGTTGCCAACCTGGACGCCATCCTCGAGGTCAAAGGCTTGGGCGGAATTTTCATTGGTCCCGGCGATCTGTCGGCGGCGCTGGGATGCCCGGGCGATTTTCAGAATCCGGAATTGATTCGCATTGCCTGTGAGTGCATTGGCAAGACGCGCTCGGCCGGATTGCATGCCTCGCTTCTGGTCGCGCCCGGCCCGCTGTTGCGCGCGGCATTGGAGGCCGGCGCGGATTTGTGTTTCTTCGCCAACGACATCGGTGCGGCCATCGCCGTGTGGCGCGAGCAGTTGAAGACGTGGAAGAAGGGCTGACCCGCGGCCCGCGGCGACCAACTCCTTTTACAGCTCTTTTACTGTTCAATCAATCGCCCGGTCTTAAACTGGTCTCGTGAACTTCGGAAAGGAGCGAGCCATGAGATCATTTGTGATTGCAGCCGTGTTGGGGTGGGCCGTCGGGGCCGGTGCGGACGAGGTGCGCGATCCGTTGCGTGCGTCCGCCCGTCGCGCGATGTCGGGTGATGCGGCGGCCATCGTGGCGTTGCGTGCAGTGGGACCGGCCGGGCTGGATGCGTTGTTTGAGCTGCCGGTGGACGATTCGGCGCGACCGGGATGGCAGGCGGCAGTGGACGCGGTGGCCAAGCAGAAGGACGCTCAGGCGTCACGGTTGTATTGGTACACCGACTTCGCGCAAGCGACGGCCGCGGCAAAGGCTGCCGGCAAACCGATTCTGTCGTTGCGGTTGCTCGGCAATCTGGACGAGGAGTTCTCCTGTGCGAATAGCCGGTTTTTCCGCACGGTCCTGTACGCGAATGCCGAAGTGTCCGGCTACCTCCGTAAACATTTCGTTCTGCACTGGAAATCTGTGCGACCGGTGCCGAAGGTCACGATTGATTTCGGCGACGGGCGCGTGTTGGAGCGCACGATCACCGGCAACAGCATCCACTACGTGCTCGACGCGGACGGGCGACCCGTGGACGGGCTGCCGGGGTTGTACGGACCGAAGGCTTTTTTGCGCGGATTGGACCGGGCGGCGCAAGCCGTAAAGAATTACCATGCGCAACCAGAATCTCTGCGCGCCTATCACATCGCCCGGCTCAACGCCGTTGTGGCGGAGTGGTCAGCGGACCTCACAAGGGTAGGAGCCATCGGCGTGGCCCAACCGGCGCGGGCGAAACGGCCGCCAACAGCCGCACAGGCAGAACTGACCGTCGCGGCGAAGAGGGCGGCGGAAATGCCGGTCGTTGCTGCCCTTTTGCCCGCTGCGACAGGGCGCGATACCGCGGTGGATGACGCCATGTGGACCAGGATCGCGGCGCTCCATGCCGAGGACGCTCGGCTGGACGAGGGCAGTCAGGTGCTGATGCGCGCGAAAAACCCGACGGCATTCGATGCGGCACCGCTCACGGAGAGCAAGGCACGGGTTGAAAACCCGATGCTGCGGTTGTTCCGCAAGTTCGAGCGGTCGGTTGCCGAGGACACGGTGCGCAACGAGTATCTGTTGCACCGCACCATTCACGAGTGGTTCACCCGTGGTGCCGTCGGCGACGACGTGGAAGCGTTGAACGAACGGGTGTACGCCAAATTATTTCTGACGCCGAGTTCCGACCCGTGGTTAGGGTTGGCGCCCGCGGATGTGTACACCGCGCTGCCGGCAAATAAGGAGCGGCCATGAAGGCGTACCTTGCGACATTGGCGTTGATCGGCTTGATCGTAGCAACCGAGGCGCAGGACCGCCTCATCGTTCACGAGTGGGGCACATTCACCTCGATTGCTGGCGAGGATGGCGCAGCGCTGGAGTGGCGGCCACTGGCGGAGGTGAGCGATCTGCCGGGATTCGTGTATCGGCTGTCGGGGTTGCCGGGTGGGCTGCGCGAGCGCCAGGATCCCAACCTCAAGCGCGTCATTCCCGGCACGGTGCGGATGGAGACGCCGGTGATCTATTTCTACAGTGAGCGACCGACGGAGGTTTCGGTGAAGGTGGATTTCCCCGGCGGCAAGATCACCGAGTGGTATCCGCAGGCGCGGGAGGTGGGCGTGGGCATCGACTGGGGAAAAGTTTTGGTGATGCCCGGCGCGGAGACGACGTTACCCGTGGAGGCGGGGAACAGCCATTACTACCCGGCCCGGAAGACCGATGCGGCGCCGGTGCGGGTGTGCGGAGCGAATGGGGAGCAGTACGAGAAGTTCCTGTTCTATCGCGGGGTGGGGACGTTTGAGCTGCCTTTGAAAGTAACGCTGGAAGGCAATGGCGTGCGCACCGATGGTATCGGTCAGATCATCCTGTTCGAGAACCGGGCCGGGCGGATCGGGTATCGGATCGGCGGGCCGGGTCTGATTGAGCGACCGGCGCTGGAGATGGATGTCCGGGCGCTGCACGGTGAATTGGAACGGATTCTTGTCGGGCACGGGCTGTACGCGAAGGAAGCGGCGGCGATGATTGAGACGTGGCGCGACCAGTGGTTCGAGGAGGGGCTGCGAGTTTTCTACGTGTTGCCGCGCGGGGTGACGGACAAGGTGTTGCCCCTGGCGATCGAGCCGGCACCGGCCGAGGTGGTGCGGGTGCTGGTGGGGCGCGTGGAGTTGATCACACCCGAGATGGAACGAGTGATCGTGGGGTTGGCCGGGCAATTGGGTGCGCCGACGTTTGCCGAGCGCGAGGCGGCCACCAAGGCGTTGCGGAAGTACGGTCGCTTTGCCGAGCCGATCCTGAAACGGGTGATGGCCGAAACCGACGACCCGGAGATTCGCGCGCGGATCACGGAGCGGCTGTAGCCGGTCGCGACAAGAATGTCGCTCCCACCAGAAGAGCCATGGATCAATTGAACTTGTACGGGCGCGTCGTCGACCGGCCCCAGGCGCGGGGGAGGGTGAGCGGGTCGGTGGCGACGGTTTCAAGCGGTTGCCATTCTTCTTGATAGACGAGATCGAGGACTTCCTGGGGAATCTTGCCGACTTTGAGTTCCATTTCACGCTGGGGGATGAAGGGGCATTTGGCGCGGTCGCTCGTCAGATGCGGCGCCTGGGTTTCCAGCAGGAGACGGGTGCCGGTTTTGACGCGGCGGGGGCCGAATTGGGCTTCGATCTGTTGCAGCGCGTCCTGGAGCGCGGCGCGTTTGACGTCGGGGTTGTAACCGAACAGGTCGTGTTCGAGGTTGAGCGGTTCGAGATTCCAGAAATGGACGCAGACCTGCCGGATGGGCTGGGTCTCGCCGCGGAGCAGATGCCAGTACATGCGCGTGATCGCCTGTTCGATGGCGCTGTGGTCGTGCTGGGCGGACGGAAACCGGGCGCTCATGCCTTTGCCTTCCAAATCCGGGAAGCGGACGTGGATGCCGAGTTCACGCGCTTTGAGATTTTCCTGCACGAGCGTGGCGATGAGGCGTTCGGCCTGATCGAGCAGAAACAACAGCGCAGTTTCGTGGTCGGGTTCGTTTTCCGGCAGGGTGGTGGCGCTGCCGATGCAGGTGCGCGGTTTGTTTTCGAGCTTCAGTTGTTCCCGTAGTTCGCCGCGGGCGAGCAGCCACAACTGCATCCCGACAAAGCCGAGTCGTTTACGGATGACTTCCAGCGGCAACTGCGCCACGTCGCCCAGCGTCCACACGCCAAGCGCGCGGAGACGGCGGGCACGGCGTTCGGCGACGCCGACCACTTCGTCCACCGGCAGGTCGCGAAGGAACGCGCGTTCCTGGTCGGCTGGCACCTCGAAGAAGCCGTCGGGTTTGGCGTGTTCGGTGGCGAGTTTGGCCAGCAGCCGGGACGAACCAAGGCCGGCGGAGACGGGGATGCCGATCTCGCCAGCAATTTCCTTTTTCATCCGCGTGACGAGTTCGGTGGCGTCCCGGCAACGGAACACGCGGGGTGAGTCGGTAAAGTCGAGGAAGCCCTCGTCGATCGAGTAGGGGACGAGCAACGGGGTGTAGCGGCGGACGCGCTGGAACAATTCCAGCGAGAGCCGCCGGTATTCGTCGTAGTGCGGTTTGACGAGCACGCCGCCGGGGCAGACGCGCCGGGCTTCGAAGCAGGCCATGCCGGTGGTGATACCGTATATCTTGGCGAGGTAGTTGGCGGCGATGACAATCCCGTCGCCGCGTCGCCCGCCGCCGACGAAAACGGGCCGCCCGCGCAGCGTCGGATCGAGCGCGATCTCGCAGGAAGCGAAAAACGCATCGCCGTCAATGTGCAGGATGCGTTGATGCCGGGCCAGCATGGCACCGCCACGGTGAGCTTTTCCGGCGTGGTTGTCAACAGGAGAGCCGGCCGTATTCGTAGCCGCCGACGTGAGGAGGCGGCTGGGGTATGAGCGTCCCCCCTCCTCACGTCGGGGGCTACACGAACTCGCTCTCAGTTCAGGACGATGGCGGCGCGGCCGAGTTGGTGGAAGAGTTCTTCGAGGTAGGTGTCTTTGTAGGTCTCGGCGAGTTTCTCGGCTTCGTCCTTCGCCTCTTTGGTGCCGTTCTTGTCGTTGTAGTCGTCGGGTTTGGTGGCGAAATTTTTTTTGACGAAGCGGTCGAGGTCTTTCTGGCCGTCGGCGTAGCGTTTGACCTTCGGGATGCTGAGCAACGCCTGTAACTGAGGACTGTTGACCCGGCCGGCCGCGTCGGTGCCACCGGTGCCGGACAGAGCGGTGACCCATTCGTAGGCCCGTTCGGGTGATTCGGCCTTCACGTGGTCAACCTCAGTCTGGACCTTTTTGACGAAGCTTTTGCGTTCCTTGGTCAGCGTCATATCGGACGCCGGGACGGTTTGCAGGTAGGTGTAGTTGAGCCAGATCAGGCCGTCGGTGAACGACTCGGGGGCGGGCCATTCGTTCTCGCCAATGTAGAACCGCCATTGTTTGGTCGACGAGCGGAATTCGCGGAAGATGCAGGCCATGCTCCAGCGGCGGTAGCTGTTGGAGCCACACAACCCGTACACGGCGGTGCCGCTCGGGACTTTGGACGGTTCGAGGTGACTGCCGTTGCAGATGAGCAGACCGGCCAGGGCGGTGCCTTTCTTCTCGATGGCGTATTGGATGGCCACGTACGCGCCTTCGAGGTAGCCGGCCAGGTACACGCGTTTGGGATCAATGGGCAGGCGCGTCAGGACGTCCTCGACGGTGGCGTTGATGGCGGTGTCGTTGTCGAAAAACCCTTTGCGTACCTGGCGGGTGACCACGACGATCCAGCCGCACAACTCAGCCCCCGGCACGAAACGTTGGGCGTCGGAAGGCCCGCCGCCGTCCTGGGTCAGGAGGAAGACCACCGGCCACTTGCGTTTCGGGTCGAAGGATTTCGGCGCGTACAGCATGTACGACCACTGGGAATCCTTGGCGACTTCGATGTCGCCACTGATCTCACCGGCTTTCCATTTGCCGTCCGGGTCGGCATACGCGGGAGCTTCGGGCTGCGGCGCCGCCGGCTCGGCCGGTGGCGCTGGCGGTGCGCCTTCGATGGGAACGCCGCCGGCCGGGGCAGGTTCGGCGGGCTTGGCCAGGCTGCGCACGTATTCCTGATCCTGCTCGCTGAGTTTGTCGAGGCGGATGGCCAGTTGCTTGCCATCGGCCTTTTCGAGAACGACGTCATCACCCTTTTGCTCGATGAGTTTGGCTTCGACCTTCGCGCCGCTTTGCGAGGTCCACGTGCGCAATTCCGGCTCGGCGGCCACGACCGCCACCGCCAGCGTCAGCCAGATCGAGATGAGTAATTTCATAGTGCTTTCAGCGCGTCATCCAGCCGGGTAAGCAAATCGGCAATGGTCGCCGGGGTTTCGTCGCCCATGTGCGACAGGCGGAACGTCCGGCCCTTGATCGGGCCGTAGCCGGCATCAATGAGGATGCGATGACGTTCTTTCATGATCTTCTGTAGCTTAGACACGTCAATCCCCCGTTTGTTCTCGATGCAGGAGAGGGTGACGGATTCGTAGCCCGCCTTCGGGAAAAGGTCAAACCCACGGGAGCGCGCCCAATCGCGGGTCAACTGCGCCATCTGCCGGTGGCGGGCGAACCGGTTGTCCAGTCCCTCGGCGAGCATCTGCTCCAACTGGTGTCGCAACCCGTACACGTGTGGAATGCTGGGGGTGGACGGCGTCATGTTCTTGTCGTGGTTGGCTTTGAACTCCACGAAATCGAAGTAGTAGCCGCGGCCGGGAATCGTCGCCGCCTTCGTCAGCGCGCGCGCGCTGACCGTGAACACGGCAAAACCGGGCGGCAATGCCCAGGCCTTTTGCGTGCCGGCCAGCAGGACGTCGATGCCGAGCGCGTCGGTCTCGATCTTCACGGCGGTCATCGAGCTGACACTATCGACGATCAGCATCACGTCGGGATACTGCTTTACCACTTGTGCAATCTCCGCCAACGGATTCATCAGGCCGGTCGAGGTCTCGTTGTGTACTACGGTGATGGCGTCGAACTGGCCGGTCTTGAGTTTCGCGTCGATCTGCTCCGGCAGAATCGGCTGGCCCCACTCGACCTTCAACGCCTCGGCATCTTTCCCGCAACTCTTGGAGACCTCGAACCACTTGTCGGAAAACGCGCCGCAGCAGCAGTTGAGGACCTTGCGGGCGACGAGGTTGCGGACCGCGCCCTCCATCACGCCCCAGGCGGACGACGTGGAAAGGAAGACGGGGTTCGCCGTATAAAGCACCTGCTGGAGCTGGGGCTGAATCGAGGCGTAGAGTTCCTGAAACCCGCTCCCCCGATGGCCAATCATCGGCTGGCTCATGGCGCAGAAGGTTTCCGGGCTGACCTCGATCGGGCCGGGGATGAACAGCTTGACGTGCGGGGCGGTCATGTCAGTTTTTGATGGTTTTCGTGTTTTCAGCGTGACAAAGCTTCTTGCTTAACCACTATAATCCGCCCGTCGAAAATTCAATCCTTTTGCTGACCCCCGGAGGACGACCATGCCGAAGACGCTGAATGTGGGAATGATTGGCTACAAATTCATGGGCCGCGCGCATTCCAACGCCTGGCTCAAAGCCCCGCGCTTCTTCAACCTCAAAGCCCGCCCTGTCATGAAGATCATCTGTGGCCGCAACAAGGCCGGCGTCGCCGCCGCCCGCGAGCAATTTGGCTGGGACCTCTTCGTGACCGACTGGCGCGAGGTCGTCAACGACCCGACCATTGACATCGTGGACATCAACACCCCCAACGACACCCACGCTGAAATCGCCATTGCCGCCGCCAAGGCCGGCAAAGCCATCCTCTGCGAAAAGCCGCTGGCCCTCGACGTCAAACAAGCCAAAGCCATGACCGACGCCGTGAAGAAAGCCGGCATTGTGAACATGATTTGTCACAACTACCGGCGCATCCCCGCCATCGCCTTCGCCCGGAAAATGATCGAGAGCGGCGATCTCGGAACGATTTACCATTACCGTGCGCGGTACGCGCAGGATTGGATCGTCGATCCGAATTTCCCGCTCGTCTGGCGATTGCAGAGCAAGGTGGCCGGCAGCGGCACGCATGGCGACATCTGCACCCATATCATTGACCTCGGCCGGTATCTCGTTGGCGAGTTCAGCGAAGTTTGCGGCCAGATGGAGACCTTCATCAAGGAACGCCCGTTGCCGAGCCAGCAGGGCGGTCTCTCCGCCAAAGGCAGCGCCAAGATGGGCAAGGTGACGGTGGACGACGTCTCAATGTTCATCGGCCGATTTGCCAACGGCGCGCTGGCCAACCTCGAAGCCACCCGGTTCGCCCTCGGCCGCAAGAACGGCATCCAAGTTGAAGTCAACGGCAGCCGCGGCTCGTTGTTCTTCGATTTCGAGGACATGAACCGCCTCAAGTATTTCAACAACGAAGACCCGGCCGACCGCCGCGGTTTCCGCGACATCCTCGTCACGGAAGGCGGCGGCGTGCATCCGTACGTCGGCGCCTGGTGGCCGCCCGGCCACATCATCGGCTACGAACACACGTTCGTCCACACCGTCGCCGACTTCGTGAACGCGGTCGTGGACAAGAAGTCGGTGCAGCCCACGTTTGAGGACGGCTTCGCAAACCAGGTCGTGCTGGAAGCCGTCGAGAAATCTGCGAAAACCCGCAAGTGGGTGAAAGTGTAAACCGCCGCGCTAGTGGCCGAACGCACCCAGCATCTTCAGGATCAGCGCCGCGATCAAAAACAAAATGATGAAGGCCGGCAGCGCCGCCACGGCCCACTTCAGCGCGTGCTTCATCATCGCGGGCATCGGCATGTCGAAGTCCGTCACCACGGCGCGCACCGGCTGATGGGCGGGGGCAGCGTTGGACCGCGCCGGATTCGTCGCGGGTGGCGGGGACGGTGCGGGCGCGGCGGCGGGCGTGGAACGGGGCAGAGTGTACAACGCGCCGCTCACAGGCACGATGGGCGTGGTCGGGGGCCGCGCCGGCGGTCGTGGGGGCGGCGGCGCGGGCGGTGGAAACGGCGAGAGCCGGATCGTTTCCTTCAGCTTGCCGGGCGGCGCGGAGGAGACATGCGGCACGAGCAACGCCACGGTGCACTTCGGGCAATTGGCCTCCATCCCGGCGCCGGATTCATCAATTTCCAATTCCTGACCGCACTTCGTGCACGTGAAAGTGATGTCCAAAGACGTTCTCCCGTCTGGCGGAACCCTAACATCCGTCCCGCCGGGATGCCAGCCGTCATTTCACAGCGGGGTCGTAGCCTCTGACGTGAGGAAGGGGCAGGCCAGGATGCGATGCATAGCCGCCACCTCCTCACTACGCGGGTGGTGCTCAGATCCGTTCGTTCACGGCTGCGACAGCCATCCCAGTTTCTCGAACCGCAGATACAACTCCCTGCAGACCCACGCGTCGGTCGCCGCATACCGGAGTTGCGACTCAGTGAGCCGCAACTGCGCCCAGTTGGAAGTCCGCGCGCCCTTCGTGATTCGTCCGCCGAGAAACATCCCCGCCAGATTGCGCACGCCGGTCTGGGTCAGGCCGGCGCGGGCGGCCACGTCGCCTAGGTCGAGCAGATTGGCCGGGCTGATCAGAAAGAGTTTCTGCAAATCCACCAGGTCGCGTCCGAGCGCAACCCCCGCCTTGATGATGTGCGGATCGCCCAGCACGGCCGCGATGACCGCCGAACAATCGAGTTGCTGGAGTTGAAATAGATACACCGCCCGGCTCGTCGCCACCTGCGCCAGACTGGGCGTATGCACCTGCCCCTTGCGAAACGTCGGCCGCGCCTCGATGTCAAACCCGACCACCTGCTCCCGTCGAATCGCGTACCCCGCCTCCCGCAACCCCTCCGGCGTCGCCAAATGGATCGGTCCGCCGTACCGCAAAATTGGCAACGCCATCAGTTCCGAATGGGAAATCGTGCGGGGTGCGGCAGCAGACGGTGGCGTCATTTCATCAATCGGATCTGCGTCTCGCCGATCTCGGCGGGGGTGGGGGCGTTCCTTATGAAGCCGTCTGGTAGATGGCTGGCCGGTAGCGTGGCGGCGGCACTGGTTTACCTTGTTGACGAGCCGTCTCAATCCACGCCTTTTTCGCGACCTCGACTTCGCGGAGCGCGTCGTCGGGCGTTTCGCCAAACGCCGAGCACGATTCCAAGTCGGGAATGTCGGCGATGTAGCCGCCATCGTCTTCGCTATAGAAAATGTTGATGTGATAGTCGCGCATTAGTTGTTCTCCAGCTTCAAGTTGTATTTTTCCACAAGTTTCATGAATTGTCGAATCTGATATGGCTTCACCTGTCCGTGAACATTCTGCAAATTGACCAACTCCGGTATCTCGGGGTGCGTGAAGATGTGGTGACTGCCGCTGATTCGTGGCGGATTGAAACCGAAGGATGCCACGAGGCGTGTCATCTCTTCAAAGCGGATGTTCTTCGAGCCGGCGAGAATCTTCTGCAGAGTTTTGCGCGCAGCAGCCATCACTTCATCAATCGAATCAGCGTCTCGCCGATTTCGGCGGGGGACTTGGCGACGGCGATGCCCGCGGCCTCGAGGGCTTTGATCTTGCCGGAGGCGGTGCCGCTGCCTCCGCTGATGATCGCGCCGGCGTGGCCCATGCGACGGCCGGGCGGGGCGGTGATGCCGGCCACGAAGGCGGCAACCGGTTTGGTGAAATTGGCTTTGATCCACGCGGCGGCATCTTCCTCGGCCGTGCCGCCGATCTCGCCGATGATGATGACCGCCTCGGTCTGCGGGTCGGTCTCGAACATCTCCAGCAGATCGATGAAGTCCATGCCTTTCACGGGATCACCGCCGATGCCGATGCAGGTGCTCTGGCCCACGCCGCGGCTGGTGAGTTGCCAGACGGCTTCGTAGGTCAGCGTGCCGCTGCGGCTGATGACGCCGACGGGGCCGGGTCTGTGGATGTAACCGGGCATGATGCCAATCTTGCAGGCGCCGGGGGTGATGATACCGGGACAGTTCGGACCGATGAGTTTGACGTTGCTGCCGGCCAGGGCGCGTTTGACCTTCACCATGTCCAGAATCGGGATGCCTTCGGTGATGGCGACGACCAACTCGATGCCGGCATCGACCGCCTCCAGAATCGCATCGGCGGCAAACGCGGCCGGCACGAAGATCATCGTGGCATTCGCGGAAGTTTCGCGGACGGCTTCGCTGACGGTGTTGAAGACCGGCACCTTCGCAGAATCGAGCGCCACGGGTTCGCCGCCTTTACCGGGCGTCACGCCACCGACGACCTGGGTGCCGTACTTCAAGCACTGTTCGGCGTGAAATTTTCCCGCGCTCCCCGTAATCCCCTGGACGATGAGCCGGGTGTTCTGATCAACCAAGATGCTCATGGGTCAACGGGTCAGGTGCTTGTCCTGCACCACCGCGATCAGGCCGGCGATGCGGAAGCTGGAACCTTTCCACTGAAAGGTCTCGACCGTGGTATCGTGAAGGGCTTCCTCGTACTCTTGCAGGAAACCTTCAAGTTCGTTATCGGGGATTTCGACTACGAGCGGTCGGTCGATGTTTTCGTAGCAGAGAAAAAGTTTCATGGGGTTTTTCGAACCGCGTTGACGATCTTTTGGCCGGCATCGGCCATCGAATCGGCGGTGGTCAGGGGGAGACCGCTTTCTTTGAGTATCTTTTTGCCGAGTTCCACGTTCGTGCCTTCGAGGCGGACGACCAGTGGGACCTGGACGCCGACTTGTTTGGCGGCGGCGATGATGCCGGTGGCAATCACGTCGCATTTCATGATGCCGCCGAAGATGTTCACGAGGATCCCGCGCACGTTCTGGTCGCCGCAGAGAATCTTGAAGGCTTCGGTGACCTGTTCGGTGGACGCGCCGCCGCCGACGTCAAGGAAGTTGGCGGGGCTGCCACCGTAGTACTTGATGATGTCCATCGTGGCCATGGCCAGGCCGGCGCCGTTGACCATGCAGCCGATGTTGCCGTCGAGGCCGATGTAGTTGAGGTTGAACTTCGAGGCTTCGACTTCGCGCGGGTCTTCCTCGTTCACGTCGCGCATCGCGGCCACGTCCTTCTGCCGGAACAGGCCGTTGTCGTCGAAGTTCATCTTGGCGTCGAGCGCCATGACTTGGTTGTCCTGATTGATGATGAGCGGATTGATCTCGATCAGGGAAGCGTCGGTGGCCGCGAACGCCCGGTACATCGCCAGCAGGAGACTGACGGTGGGTTGGAGGTATTCGCCCCCGAGGCCGAGCGCGTAGGCGATCTTGCGCGCCTGATAGGGCATCATTCCGAGCGCGGGATCAATGTGCTCCTGGAAAATCTTTTCCGGCGTCCGGGCGGCGACCGCTTCGATGTCCACGCCACCCTCGGTACTCGCGAGAATCACGGGGCGCGAGTTCGCGCGGTCCACGAGGATGCTCAGGTAAAGCTCGCGGCGCGGCGTTTGGGCGACGGTGATCAGGACCGACCGCACCAACCGTCCCTGGGGACCGGTCTGATGGGTGACCAATACTTTGCCGAGGATTTGGGCGGCGGCCTGCCGGACTTCGGCGGGCGTCTTGACGAGTTTGATCCCACCGGCTTTGCCGCGGCCACCCGCATGAATCTGGGCTTTGACCGCGATTTCGCGCGCGCTGAGTTTCGCGGCGATCTTCTCGGCTTCGTCGGCCGTGGTGGCCACCGCGCCGTCGGGCACGGGGATGCCGAAACGACGAAATAGTTCCTTGGCTTGATATTCGTGGATGTTCATGCGGTCGGGCGCGGCGTGCGGCTACTTCCGCTGCTCGATGGGGACGTACGAGCGTTGGGTCGGCCCAACATAAATTTGCCGGGGCCGGTAGATGCGACCGCCGTTGGCGGTGTCCATCACTTCCTTGTAATTGGCGATCCAGCCGGGCATGCGGCCGATGGCGAAGATGACCGTGAACATCTCCTTCGGAATGCCGATGGCGCGCATGATGATGCCGCTGTAGAAATCGACGTTGGGATACAGTTTGCGTTCGACGAAGTAGGAATCCTTCAGCGCCACTTCTTCGAGGCGCTTGGCGATGTCCAGCAACGGGTCGTTGCGGTTCAACAGCTTCAGCAGCCGATCGGACTGTTCCTTGATGATCTTGGCGCGCGGATCGTAGTTTTTATAGACCCGATGACCGAAACCCATCAGCCGCTTGCCGCTCTTCTTGTCCTTGGCCTCGGCGATGAACCGCGTGCCGTCGTCGCCCGTCTGATGGATGTCTTCGAGCATCTCGATGACCGCCTGATTGGCGCCGCCGTGCAACGGCCCCCACAACGCGCACACGCCGCCGGCCGCGCAGGCGAACAGATTCGCCTGGCTGGACGCGATCATCCGCACGGTCGAGGTCGAGCAGTTCTGTTCGTGGTCGGCGTGCAGCAGGAAAATCAGGTCGAGCGCGCGGACCTCTTCCGGTTTCAAGTCGTAGTCCACGTACGGCTCGGAGAACATCATGTGCAGGAAGTTCGCCGTGTATTTGTAGGTCGGTTTCGGGTAGATGATCGGCAACCCGTGCGATTTGCGGAACGCGAACGCCGCGATCGTGCGCACCTTGGAGATCAACCGTGCCGCCTGCAAATCGAAAATCTCCGGCTTGTACGCTTCCATCAACCGTGGGTGAAAACAGCTCGCGGCGTTGATCATCGAGGACAGGATCGCCATCGGGTGGGCGTTCGGCGGGAAGCCCTCGAAATGGAACTTCATGTCCTCGTGCAGCATTTCGTTCTGTGTCAGCAAATCGGAAAAATGCTGGAGCTGCGGGCGCGTGGGCAACTCGCCGTAGATCAGCAGATACGCCGTCTCGATGAATGTCGATTTGACCGCCAGTTCCTCGATCGGATAACCCCGGTAGCGCAGGATGCCGCGCTCGCCGTCGATGAAGGTGATCTTGCTGGAGCACGAGCCGGTATTGGCATAGCCGTCGTCCAGCGTGATGTAGCCGGTGTCGGCGCGCAGCTTGGCGATTTGGATCCCTTTCTCGCCCTCCGAGCCTTCCAGCACTGGCAGGGAGAATGATTTGCCTTCGACTTCCAGTTTTGCGTGCTTGTCCATGAGCGAAAACCCGCGCCGGCCAGAATCTATGTTCGCCGCCCGTGGCCGTCAACGACAAAGCCAGCCCGCGCCATTTATTTCCCCGAACCGGCATTGGGTCTTGAATCGGCGGGCCGACTCGTGTCACTCTCAGCCTCCCAAAGGAGGATCGGTGGTTCTGCGGTCAATCGTCTGTGCGGCAATTGTCGGCCTGCCCATGTTGGCGGCTGGCGGGCCAACGTTGAACTCCACGCGCATCGGGGGACGCGACTACGTCTCCGCGCGCGAGCTGACGCGACACTACCGGCTGGGCGCGGACCGCTTGGTGCTCCACGCGCACCGGCGCGACATGACGCTCGACGGCGTCATCCACTGGCTCAACTACCCCGTCACCGTCGCCAGCGGACAGTTGTGGGTCTCGAAACTGGACGTGTTGAAGACCCTCGATCCGGTCGCTCGCCCGCAACAATTCCGCGGCCACAGCCCGGTCCGGCTGGTCGTTCTCGATCCCGGCCACGGCGGCGGCGACCGCGGCACGCGCGGACGCACCGGTCGCACGGAAAAATGGCTCACCCTCGATCTGGCCAAGCGGGTTGAGAACCGGCTGCGTGCCGCCGGGGTGCGCGTCGAGTTGACCCGCACGACCGACCGCACCGTCGCGCTGTCAGATCGCGCGGCGATTGCGCGGCGCAAGCGGGCGGACCTGTTCGTGAGTCTGCATTTCAACGCCGCGCTCGGCTCGGCGCGCGGCATTGAAACGTTCAGCCTGACCCCGCTCGGGGCGGCGTCCACGGCCGGAGGCGCGGCCGGCCGCGACGCGCTGGCCGGTCATCGTCACGATGAGGAAAATCTCTGGCTGGCGCACTCCGTGCAGAAATCGCTCGTCCGCCTGACCGGCGCGCCCGACCGCGGCGTGCGGCGCGCGCGGTTTGTGGTCCTGCGCGAAGCGCCATGCCCCGCGATTCTCGTCGAGGCCGGGTTCCTGTCCAACACGGTTGAGGAGCGAAAAATTCTGACCGCCGAATATCGCGACCTGTTGGCCAAAGCCATCGCCGAGGGTATCTTGAACTACCGGAAGGCGATGGAATGATCCGATGTTTGCGGACCGTGCAGATGCGGGCCGGCAACTGGCCCGGGCGTTGACACGACTGCGTGCTGAGAAACCACTCATCCTTGCCCTGCCGCGCGGCGGAGTGATCGTCGGCGCCGAGATCGCCCGGGCGCTGGCCGGCGAACTCGACGTGATGCTGGTGAAAAAACTCCGCGCGCCCGACAATCCCGAACTCGCGCTGGGCGCTGTCGCGGAAGACGGTCATTACTTCGTCAACGAGGAAGTCCAGCGCCTGACCGGCGCTAACGAGGACTATCTGCGGACGGAATGCGAAACCCGCCTCGCCGAGATGGAAGCGCAGCACCGGCGTTACCGGCAAGTCCGCCCGCGTATCGACCCCACCAATCGGCACGTCATCCTGGTGGACGACGGCCTGGCTACCGGTTCAACGATGATCGCCGCCGCGCAAGCCGTCGCCCTCGCGAAGCCGGCCCGCGTCGTGGTCGCCGTGCCCGTCAGTCCGCCCGACACGATTGATTTGATACGAGGGATGGATGAGGTGCAGGAGGTCATTTGTCTGGACACACCCGCCTGGTTTTCCGGCGTGGGACAGTTCTACGAAAACTTCACGCAGGTCGAGGATGCGGAAGTCGAAGCAATCCTCAAGCGATTCGCGAAGGCCGGCTCGTAGCTCGCCGCAACTTCCGGAAGCCCAGCGACAACAGGCCAACGATGGCGAGAGCCGCGGTGGACGGCTCCGGCACGGTGCCGGTGCTATCGAGAGTCGTGAGAACCAGCTTGGCGACAAGCGGGCCAGCCCCGGGGACGTCGAAATCGGTAAAGCCGAAGGGTTGCTGAGGTGTGCCGTCGGGCGGAAAAACCGTCAACACCTTCCCGCCGAGCACCAGCCGCGTGCCCAGGAAGGCGCTCACGTAACCCGGCAATATGGGGATGCTCAACGTCGTATCATCCAAGCCCGCGCTCACCATGATGCCGCCCAGCAGAGGGCCGTCCGCCAACAGACCGTGCAGTTCCATGGCCTTCGTGATGGCCGGGTCGGCCGGACCATCGAATTCGGTCGAGCCAATGAAATGGCTGGCGAGCAGACTATCAATACGCATCAGCGCCCCGGCGGCATCGCTGGTCGCGGCGACCGCGTACGATTCCGTGGGGTGCACGCTCTCGTAGGTGCCGGCATTCAACATCAACGTGGCGCTGACGATCGGGTCGGTCACAGAGGTCAGGTCGAAAACGAAGTAATTCTTCCGGTCCATCGGGGCGAACGTCCCGCTGTAGTTGCCGGTCGCGTAGTGCAGTTCGAAACCAACCGAGTAGTTGTAAGTCGCCGAGGTTGGAAACGCACCGTCACCCTTTGCCGAGCCGCCCGCTTCCGTGACAAAACCGGAATCGGTGGCCGTCAGGGTGACAATCGCGGCGTCGAGAGGGAGAGCAATTACCCCCAGTAACGCGACCGCCACAGCTAGTTGGATCGTTCGTGGACGCATGACGACAACCCGCCAGGACAATACACAAGTGCCATCACCAACCGCAGACTACGATGGACGCGCAGCCGTGGTCAACCACATTCTCAGAAAAAATAGGGATGGCCCCGGTACATCGTGACCCCCTTGCCGGAAACTTCGGGATGAAAAAGATTCAGTGCATTTCGCGGGGGACGTGGCTGTCATTGCGGCGCTGGGTGCGCCGCACCCCAGCCGCCTCCGGGTCGTTCCGCCCGCCCGCCCGCCGCCCTGGGGGGAGAGGGCGGCGGGCGGGCGGCGGCGGCTCGTCAACGCGATCTCGACAGACCACCGCGGCTGTGGCTTCTGCTCGCATGTGTCTCCCGCCACCATTTCGCCACCACAGTCGTCACCGTACTACGCCATGATCCGCGCCACCGATGCCCAGTTCGCCTTGCGCCACAACCTCGTGGTCCATGCCCTCCAGCACGGGATCAAGGCCACCGCCTACCATTTCGGTTGTGCCCGCAACACCGTCCGCAAGTGGTTGCGCCGTTACCGTCGCGAGCATCTCCACGGGCTGCACGCGCACAGTCGTGCGCCACAGCACTGCCCGCACAAAACCCAGCCGCCGCTGCAACGCAAGGTCCTCGCGCTGCGCCGCAAGACGCCAGGCTTCGGGGCCCGTCGCCTCATCGCCGAGTTCGACTTGCCCCTCGGCCACAACGCCGTCAACCGCATCCTGCGGGTCCACGGCCTGACTCGAAAACCCAAGCGCCGCCACCAGCAAAAGCGCGATCTGCGGGCCATCAAAGCCGCGTACGCGCCGTTCACCCATTTCCGCATGGACACCAAATATCTCACCGATCTGCCCGTCTACTGGCCGCAGATGCAGACGCTCGGGCTGCCCCGGTTCCAAACCACCATCCGCGAGCTCAGTGTCGGCGCCCACTTCCTGGCCTACAGCAACGAACTGTCCAAGACCTACGCCACCCTGGCCGCCGATCGCTTCCTCGCCCACTTGGTGCGCCACGGGATCGATCCGCGCACGGTCGAGATCCGCACCGACCTCGGCAGCGAATTCGACGGTGACACCGTCCACCTCCAACCCGCCGGCTTCATCGGCACCATCGAGCAGCACTGGCACGCCCGGCACGAGTTCAACCCGCCCCATTGTCCCAACGCCAACGCTGACGTCGAGACCGTCCACAGCACGATCGAAGGCGAATTCTTCGACGCGCAAGTGTTCACGGGCCGCGCGGACTTCTTCGCCAAGGCGAACACCTACCAACTCTGGTACAACGTCGCCCGCAAGAACATGAGTCGGGACTGGCAAAGCCCGCTGGCGTTACTGGAGAAAAAAGCCCCGCAGCTTGCGCCGACAATCTTCTTGCTTCCCCCACTGCCCTTGGAGCAACTTCTCACCCCCAAGGGGGGTCACGATGTACCGGGGCATCCCGATTCTCAGAAAAAATCCCGCCCTTCATTCCACTACCTGCTATCATTAACTATGGCATGAAAGAACTGTCTATCCCCACCAGCCAGCATGCCGAGTTCGTCGAGATCACTGAACGCGTCCAGCAGGTCGTAGCGGAGTCAGGCGTCAAAGACGGCCTCTGCACCGTCTATGTCCCGCACACGACTGCCGGCATCACCATCAACGAAAACGCCGACCCCGACGTGGTGGCTGACATGATCTATGCGCTCGACAAAGCCGTGCCGTGGAAAGACGGCCACTACCGGCACGGCGAAGGCAACACCGCCGCCCACGTGAAGTCCGCGATGCTCGGCCACAGCGTGCAAGTGTTGGTCCGCGGCGGCCAGCTCCAGTTCGGCAGGTGGCAAGGCATCTTCTTCTGCGAGTTCGATGGGCCGAGAAGCCGGAAGTTGTGGGTGACGGTGGTTTCGGTTTGACCCACCCTTGAGGAGAGGCTAGTTTTGGGCACTATGTTGCAGGTCAAATCGCGACCGCTCACGGTGCATGACTACCGGGAATTGCCGGAAGACGGGCGGCAGTTCCAACTCATCGAAGGAGAACTCCACCTGAGTTCCTCGCCGAACCGCTTTCATCAGACAATCTGCCGGAGAATCCTGGTCGCCATCGCCAAGTATCTGGAAGAGCAAGGGCGCGGGGAGGTGTACGCAGCGCCGTTCGACGTGGAACTGACCGACATCAACGTCTATCAACCCGACGTCGCCTATTTCTCCCACCAGCGTGCATCGTATCTGACCGAGCAGGGCGCGCGCGGCGCACCGGATCTGGTTGTGGAAATTCTCTCGCCGGCCACTTCCCGTTTCGATCTCGGCGTGAAACGGGAAGTGTACGCCCGCACCGGCGTGCAGGAGTTATGGATTGTGGACCCCGCCACGAAGCTCATTCACGTTTACCGGCTCGCCGAGAACGCCGAAACACCCGCCGCCACGCTCGGTGAAGGCAAGACATTAACCACTCCGCTGCTGCTAGGACTCGAGATCAGTGTCAGTGCGATTTTCCGTCGGTGAACGTCTGTGGGTTGTCCGTCAGACTAATTCCCCTTCGGCACGCGGCAAGGCATCTTCTTCTGCGAGTTTGACGGGCCGAGGAGCCGGAAGGTGTGGGTGACGGTTCAGTAATCAGTGGTCAGTCGCCTGTAGTTGTAGCCGCGGGCGTTGACCGCGGCGGGCTGCAAGGGGCATCCGGTTTGCCGCCGTGCTCACCGCGCGCGGCTACAGTACCTACACGGAACCCGCCGATGCTCCTCTGAGCAGCAGAGCAACTGTCTCGGTGATTCGCTTCAGCATCGCCGGATAGAGCTGGCCGATCTCGGCGACCATGAGCGTCTGATTGGCGGTGAAAAGCTTGCCGGGGCGCGCATAGCTAACCACGCGTAGCGATCCACTGCGGAAGTCACGGTCAGCATGTTCGGTGGCTCGGGAATCACCATAAGGCTTGCTCGTGATCTGGTAGAGAATCCAATCGCCACGCCCGGCATCGGCCAGCACGACGGCAGGCCGCAGCTTGGATTGCGACAGGTCGGAAAACGGGAACGGCACCAGGACTACTGCGCCTGTTGCAGGTGTGACCACGCTTCGTCCTCTTCGGGGCGGTTCCAATCCTTGGCGAGAGCGTCTTCGCTGAGTAACGCCGTTTCCGAAGCAACCGGCTCCTCCTCCAGAATCGTCACCAGCGCCCGGCAGGGCGACAACAAGTGCACTTCTTCCAACAAACGCACCGCGCCCTCGCGATCGACGATTGCTTCAACGGTTCGCTTCATCATTTCACCCGACGCTACTTGTCGCATGATTCCGTCAAAGATTCAATGCCGGAGACGCAGCCATCTCCGGTTCGGCACGTGGCAAGGCATCTTCTTCTGCGAGTTCGACGGGCCGCGTTTCCGGAAAGTGTGGGTGACGGTTCAGTAGGCAGTATTCAGTTGTCAGAAATTGTAGCCGCGGGCGCTGACCGCGGCGGGCGGGAGGGGAGACGAGTAGACGCGCTCACCGCTTCCGAGACATCTCATGCTGCAACTCTGCCGACGTAGGCGCGTCCGGCTCGTCAGACAAGATGCCGGCCCACTGAAAAGTTGGCCCACCCTTCGGACATGCACGGTGCTGGCCGGCAGGGGTCTTGCGGCGAACGCCCGAGACGAAATCACGCCTCGTCTTGCTGTTTCGGCTCTTGGTCAAGCAGTATTCCACTCCGTGGGTCGAAGTTTATCTCCCAAGCCAACCGTTGAGCGTCGTATTTCTGATTCTTGGCGATCAGAGACTTCGCTTCGTCGCCAAGTCCGAACTTGTATAGGTACTTTGATTCCCGCTTCGTCGTCATGCCGCGCGGCCAATTTTCATTCGAGATTACAACAATGTTGTCCACAGACATCGTCTTGAAGTGGCGTTCAGCATTCTCGAGAGAGTCAAACCACCGGTCTTCGAGTGTCTCTTGCTCTTCCAACCCTCCACCGACCTGTTTCGACCGAACGTGGACAACCGAATAGATAGTGTTGTCTGTAATCACAGTTGGTGTCTTTTGATCTTAGCGGCCTTTCAATGTATCCGCCTTCATTCTCAACCTTCCGTAGCGAACCCATGTATCCGTTTGCAGTCCGCCTTTGGCTCCAGCAACCGCACGTACTGCTCTGACCAAATCCGGTATTCTCTGAGAGCGTGTTTTGAAAGGTGTGATTACGGGTGCAGCCGCTTCAACATGAGCCGAATCATCGCCACGTGAATCATCGTTTCACTGGTCGTCAGAAGTTGTTCGTAGTCACAGCGCAACC
>Ga0247727_10002022_pt1 | contig 46910 bp, 59 predicted proteins | sample WisWelCaveWW1625_FD_202498 | JGI IMG/M metagenome (GOLD analysis project Ga0247727, IMG submission 202498) | Biofilm microbial communities from Wishing Well Cave, Virginia, United States - WW16-25 | ecosystem: Environmental > Aquatic > Deep subsurface > Groundwater > Cave microbial mat | place...
CGACCCTTCACTGCCACTCTGAGAGTGAAGTTGTCTTCATACAACGCCGAGTAATAAAGCTCACTGAGATGGTTGCCGTACTCAGTGAGCTCTTTGATCTTGTTGCCACGCGACTCAATCTTGGGTTTCTGATCGCCGAGAGCAACAGCTGCCTCGATGAAGTCTGGACCAGGAAGAGGCATCCCCGGGGAGTCCAGACTATAAAAGGTCTTCTTTGGCTTCTTGGGCGGATCAGCTTCATAGACCGGGGACAACGCATCCATTGTCATGCTCCTGCAGACACTAACTGGGTTGAAAACACCATTTCGCGTAGGGTAGCTGTTGGTAAGCTGCCCGGATCACTGTGAAGCGGTAACCTGACCAGCCCTTTGTCAACCTTGTTGGTCAACTTGTCGAAGACGTCCTGACCCTCCTTGATGGCTTCACCGTCGAGACATACATACACTGTCTTCCAGTGTGCCACGACCAGGCCCAACTGATAGTCAGAGACCGTCTTGCCAAACAGCGCCACTGCTTCAGGTCCAAGTGTCCAAACATCGGTTGGACCTTCACATAGAACCACGTGTGGGTACTTGCAAGCCTGGTCAAAGTTGTACAGCAACTTGGTTTTCTTCATACCAGGCATGCTGTAGTATTTTGGAATGCTCTTGTGCGGTTGATCGCCAACAAGTCTAGCCTGCCAGCCTTTCAATTCACCCTTCATGAAGATCGGGATGATGATTCGACCCTGAGCCATGCGATAATCGTCAGCTGCTTCCATGCAGTAACAAACGCCGAAGTCACGTGAGAGGGTTTCGGTTGTATATCCACGATCTTGCAGATATAACCTCACCGGATGGTTCGGCCATATTTCATCAAGCATGACCCGACGTCCAGGCCATTCTGGTTTGGTTTCGATCGAGTCAGCACGATGGTTCTTATGCACTGGATCATCCAGGTCGTGAATGAACTCAGTGAAGATTGTTTGATAGAACTGCCATGCTCTGCCCTGCGCAGCCAGACAGTTCTCGTTGTAGCAGATCGCCAGGAAGAGGTTCAGTCGTCCTTTCTCATCACGCAGCCCCCAACGGTGGTTGATCCACAATCGCTTGCGCGTGTCAGTGCAAAACGGACAACTGATCCGGTAGTATTCACCAGGGCTGTTGACTGAAATTACCGGCTTGCCTCTCTCAATGACATAACAGAAGTCCATCTCTTCGCCTTCGTTTGCAATGACAACATTGCCGTGGGCATACTCCATTAGCCGACTGTACAACTGTGGACGAAGAGGGTTGTTCACCGATCCGGTTGCAACTTGCGTCTTGAGATCAGAGATGTTCTCGCCTCGTGCTGGCACTGTTTGCCTCCTAAGTGAATTCGGAGTCCACGTTGTAGTCTTTGCCAAGCTCTTCAGCAGGACCATCACTGTCGATACTTCCGATGTCAGGTAGGTCTTCACTAAAACTGCTGCTCGGCGGTGCATCCGAGCTAGCGCCAGACAAAGTGTTCTTGCCTTTGGGAACGACTTCGCCGAAGGTGTTGACCTCGAACTTGTTGGTTTCCCTGAGACGAAAGAACATACCTTCAATCTCAAGCAGTGGCGATCGGCCGACTTGAGCCCGTCTAGCTTTCGAGCATGTAAGGTAGAGCGTATTGTGGATAGGGTGTTTCGTGCCAAGCTGGAAACAGAACACCATGTTCTCGCCGAAGTTCTTACCCTCAGCAGCATCAGCATGATGAATGCCTGTCTTCATTGCCTTCTTGTTGGACTTTGTATCTGCTTGGTGGAAAATCCATACGGGACAGTTGAAGGGCACAGCGATCCCAGTTTTGCACTTGTAACCAAAGTCGCCAACGTAGTGACGAAGGTGATTCAAGTCGAGACCGAACTCGGACATGTGTCGCTTGGCACACAAACCTGCATAGTCGATGACTACGCCACCCAGCTCATGCTGCCAACCATCACGGTTACTCAGCTCGTGAATCTCGCTCCGCAGCAACGCGATGATCTCCGGGATGTAGCCAGTGCCTTTCTTCGGGTTGCCGGTGGTCCCCGTCATGTCGTGAACCCAGAAGTTGGTTTTGAAGTTCGGCATCTCACGTTGCAGTCGTTCTTTTTCACCGCAAAGAACAGCACCGTCTTTTTCAGTGAACATTCCCTTCTCATACTCAGACAGGGAATCGATGCCCTTCTCCGTTGTGGTCAGCTTGTCCCAGTCAAACTCTTCCAGTTTGTTGTGATCGACCGTAGCGGCCTGCGACCACAACCTTATCAACACTTCTTCATAGGTTGCCTCGTAGGTGAAGATGAACCAATCCTTGGGTCGGTAGCCATCGTGTTCTTTCGATTGGCTGAGTTGATAATAGGCACCTTGATAAGCAAGTTGAACAGCCAGTGATGTCTTACCTGAGCCATATGCCCCAAGTACACCGTATGCTTCACCACCAGCATGGCCGCCTTTGAGGAAACGATCGAGAAAGCCAACATTCGTCGGGAATTTCTTCATTGGCTTGGGCGTCCAGCCGTCTGGTGCTCCAGAGATAGCCCTTTCGGAAGCCTGCGCACTGATCGAGACGTACTGATCATTCAACCTGCTAAGTGCTTCTGGTAGATCAAGGATGACCTTGCCATCAGCACCGCTGACAATTCCCTGCAGCACATCACTGACTTCACGTTCGAGCCGGAAGTCACGCAGCAGTGTTTTGCCCCACTCACTCTTCAACTCAGTTTGTTTGATCTGTGTGAAGATCCAGTAGAGCAAGCCCGGATTGTTTTCTTCACGAGAAAACAACCTGTCGTAGAACTCAGAATTTAGTGAGTTTGGTCTGGCTCGTATACGAGTCAGGATTTCGATTTCTAGCACGGCGTAGGCATAGTCCAAGTTGTCGAAGACGTTGGTAGACTGATTGCTGACTATGTCCAACGCCGCACACCACAGAACATGATAGTGGGCCTCCGTACCAGTGTTGAAGAGCTCGGGTCGGAGGCTTGCGAATGCGAGATCAGCGACATCGCGCATGCGAAAGATGTGGGCAAACATCATCTCGATTTGCTCAACGCTCAACCTCGGCTTCACGGTTGGTCTGGATACTCCAGCCCCGTGTAGCTTTGCCATGACGACCCTCCCGTTATATTGCTCTACACATCAACTTGCGAAGCCGCTCAGACTCTTCCCGGAAGTCTTTCGGCAGCGCGTCACCCAACACCTTGTCGTAAGCGTCAGGCGCCCGAACGTACATCAGTAAGGCCCGTTTACACCACAACTCGGCAACTTGTGTCAGACCCAAACCATGGGCCAAGCAAAACCGAAACAACGGACTGAAAGAAAGCTCCGGGCTGCAGGCCACTTCCTTCCAGACTTCGACATCTGGTCTCCCAGCTCGATACTCCCTCCAGAAGAGAAATTTCTGTTTGGCCTCACGGGTATAGCCTGCGTATCGCAGCTTCAAATCTTCAAGAGACAACTCTCTTGCTCGCTTCAGATCTTCCAATGCACGAAGCGACATGACCTGATTGGGGAGAGGCGGCAAGTTGCTCTCACACATCTCAAATGTTGCACGAACCAACTCAATAGGGTCGACCCGATGTTTCAGAGCAAACTGAGCGATGGCTTTCCACTTCGATTTATGGACGGCGCCACGACAATCACGACCACCATCCCAAGACGCGACAGCGCTCTCTCTGGGTGTAGAGTTCTCCTCGTCACCCCGAGTTCGGATGTAGAACATCCGTCTCTCTTCCATGTACGCCTGCTTCACTGCCATCGCGAGTCGGTCGGCGTACTGGTATTCGGCTCGTGACATGATGTTACCTCATGGGGACGAGTTCACCGTTGGGTAGGGTCAGCACGTTCTCCCAACCCGTATCAACGTAGCGACTCAGGCGGCTCTTCGCTCGTCTGGCGTATGTCTCATCGAATTGATCACGGAAGTCGCAGACGATGCCGACTTTGCCGGGGTTAGCAGCGCTGATTCGAGCAGCACGCCCCGGGATCTGCGTATCATCAATCTCAGTGTCACCAGCGTCAGCCCGTATCAGGGCTGTCAAGTGTACAGGATCAACACCAACGTCCCATATAGTTGAGATGGCCTTTTTGAGACGCCCAGCCTCGAACTCCTCGCGATAGTATTCCTTCATCTTTGGAGTCATTGGCTTGTAGTCTTTCGGCAGCAGTCCATCTCTTTTGTATCGACGCAGATCGAGCTCATCAATCTTATCGTAAACCAGCACATAGCCATCGTTCTTGAGGTGTTGCCACAGATGAACGGCGTGCTCGATAAAATCGACAGCCACGAACACCTGATCATTCTCGTTGAACAATTTGGCTTTCTGCGCGATGATCTCGTTCCGCTCAATGTTTGTCCAGATACCCGCTCGCTTACGGCGGACATCGTCCAAGCCCGCACACGGGTTGGTCCGCAGCTTTACGTCGCTCCACTCAACGCGAATTGGCACGACCAGCCCAAGTTTTAGCGCTTCCTTGTACGGCAAGTAGAAGATGGTTTGGCCGAAGATCGCCTCCATCCGTATGTCTGTGCCGTCTAGTCGCCCTGTTGGACTGGCGGTGAAAGCGAACATACGAGCATTTTGGTAGCGGGCCAACAAGCTGCTGGCTTCATCGGCTAAACCTTCATGCGCTTCGTCAACCAGAACCAAGTCAGCATCAAATTCATTACGATGGAGACTCTTGAAGGTATAGACCGTTACTCGGCCAGTGCTCTTGCCGCCACCGCCCGTTTGACCGACGTTCGGGAGATAACGAGTGAGGTACTTGTTGATTTTATTGACCAGCGTCGCACGCCTGGTCACGATGTCGATCTTGGCTTTGGGATAGGCCAAACAGACCATGGCGATGAGCACCAGTTTGCCAAAGCCGGTCGCTGCGTGTATCACACCGCATGGACTGTTGATGATCTTGTCCAAACATTCGTCTTGCCGTTGTCTGAATTGGAAATGTCTGGTTACTGCATCAAGGCTGACTTCATCCCAATTTGGACAGTTGGGTGGCTGATCTTTGTTGACTACATCGATCTCGTATCCTGCTTTCTGCAGCAGCGGGACCAACCTGTAGACGTAACCAAAGTTCGTCACCAAACGACCAAACGCATCGTACCGGTAACACTTCTTCGGAATGATCTCGACACGACGATCATATGCACCGGTGTGATGATTGTAGCGCTCGCGACCGTAGAGCAGCTTCTTTTTCTCGTAACAAAGCGCCGGCTCAAGCAGTCGTCGAGCCTCCGGCAGCAGTGGTGAGATGCCGTTGGTTGAGATGTCGATTAAATTGCCACTCTTGCGAATGACAACTCTACGGGCAGTTTTGGTGGGAACGTCTTGCAACTGCGCAGTGACGTTGTTATCCTGTGAAGCCATGAAGTCTCCTTGGCACGGGGAGATCAGTGGGAACCCGTCGATGGTCAGGTCGACGGGTTCCCCATTCTACCACCCCCGGCTCACCAATCAAGATTGGTTCGATTTGATGTGTAACATCCAGAAACCGAAGTCGCCTGTGTCACCATTGCGTTTGATACCGACGGCGAACTTGACAGTGCGCAGCTTCTTTTTCAGGTCAAGCAAGCTTTTTGTGGCTTTAGCTCCAATGGTCTTCGTGAGCAGCGCTCGCCAATACTGATCAATCAGTTTGTATACTGCCTTCCAGTACACTCGACAGCCATACTCAGTGATAGTGGCGTAGCCACAACTGACACACGCCAACACCCCTGGTTGCCGAAATGACGCTTCCACGTACTTACCACCGATCATCACCTTGATCCCGGGGTTGCTATCCTTTCGCAAGAGTTGTTGCTCTTTGCAATTCGGACACTGCATCGTCCCCTCCAGTAATTTTTTACTATGGTTGTGGGCTGAACTTGCTGATGTGCGCAGTGTAGGCTTCCACCTCGTCGTTGTTCTGGAAGAAGTAGCTCGGGACGAAGAGGTGGTTGGCTTGTGGGCCTGTACACAAGCTCATTGACCAGGTGAGACGAAGGTAATTGACGAAGCACTTGCAGGCAGCAATATCTCCCTTCTCACCACCACCTTTGGATGCCCATATCCGCCAGACGAAGCCACGAGGTCCGTCAGCCTGGAGTATTGAGCCGCCAGAGTTCTTCCAGCAACCCAGCGTCAACTGATAACGACGAGCACGGGTAGAAGACTTTTCCTTGGAGATCCCTGGGTACAAGCCGAGAAACTGTTCCATGCGATCGCCGTCAATTCCGTCAGGGGTTGGCTCGATGTACCAGCGAGGATCGATCAGCATAGCAACTAGCTCAGCGCAGGCATCGATGCTAAGACTTTCAATGAAAGACAGATAAGGCCATGCCGGATGGTGTGGCAAGAGCTGCCTCGGGTATTCGATCGGATACTCCAGTACCTCTGCCGATGGCGGCAGCTTCAGTGAGGCGGCTGCAGCCGCAAAGTAACTGGCTAGAACATACGAAGGATAATCCCGAAGGACGAACTCGTGCCAACCACCCAAACTCGGTGAGCGATGAAACTTACGCATGCTGAAAAGCACAATCCCTGGATCATCACGATCTGCAGGATCAGTGCAGCACAGCGGTGAGCACACTTCAAGAGAAGCGATTTCCTTTTTGATACGACGATGGAAAAGCTCAACTATGAGCGATGTGTTGTCAGCGATACCCACCACCCGAATCTGATCATCCGGATCGAAGCGATGAGTCTTGAGGAAATTGACGACATCGAGGCCGGTTGAATATGGCATGCGACTGCCGATCAATTCCCAAACGATACCCACACGATCGACCGTAAGTTTGGTCGAGCTCATGTCACGAGCGTCAAGATCTGCCATGGTCACCTCGTTCAAGAGGCAGCCTGCAGCCGGATCACGTGGTCGAACAGACCATCCAGGCCCGAGTCATGAGTAACCATGATGACCTGAAGTCCCCGAGCCTGTGACAGCTCTCTCAATCGGCCAAGGGCAACCTCCAGGCAGTTGAGGTTGTCTTCATCAAGTCCAGCTGTAGGTTCGTCAAGGCAAAGCAAGCCCAGCTCTTTCGCATAACGCGAGTTGACGACAATTCGGAAAGCCAATGCGAGCAGCACTCGCTCGCCACCGGAAAGCCGTTCGGCTGGCTGCACCCTACCACTATGATACCTGAGCAGGAATCTCAGGTCGTCGATGGCCTCAACACGGAACCGTGTCCCGAATTTATCGAGGATGCCGTTTATCTCCGAGCGCAGCAGCTCCATGTTGTGCTGAGGGATGATTTTAATGAGTTCGTGGTAGACTTCACGAACCTCAGCCAGGTGATCGACCGTCTGCTTCAGGTGATCAGCACGCAACTGCTCGGCCTTGCAGCGATCGAGTGCCTCCTCGTCATCTTCAACCAAGCGCTCAAGATCACGTTTGCGGTGCCGCAACGTGTCACGCTGAACGATACGCTCGGTGACTTGCTCGATCAACTTGCTGGCGGTTTCTGCTCCAAATTCGGTAGCGACGATGGAATCAGCCTCTGCCTGATACTTACGTGTCACGTCATCAAGCGCAATCAGCTCGGATTTCATACCGTCGACCTTGCTATTGCCGATTTGCAGCGTCTCTTGACGATAGCGCAGATCTTTGACGACAGCGCTGTAACTGGTGATGAGTTGACGATAATCCTCACAACTGCAAGCAGGCTTTTCGACCTGTTCAAGATCGCTAAACTGCTTTTGCTTGGACTCTACCTGCGTAGATAACGTTAGCTTCTTGTAAGCATGTTGCTGACTGTCGGAATCATGCTTGCTGCTGCTGTGCAGCTTCTTCTCAATGTCATCCAGCAGTGGTTTGGAATCGATGATGTAGTTCTCACAGTCATCCAGTCGATCGTGGAATTGCTCAACTGGTGTACCGCAGGTTGGACACTCGATCTTGCCGTCACGCTGGAAGGTGTTGAGGATCTGCTGGGAGCGCTGAACTTCGCTGCGAATTGTAGCGAGCTGAACCTCCAGCTTTTTGCGATGGTCACCGCCAACGTAATTGAGGGGCATCTTTGGCATTTGCCCCAGGTGATCGTTCAGTTCAGCCTTCAACTTCTGCAACTCATTCGTCAGTGTTGATTGCTGCTGAACAAATACATCGTACCGTCGCCAGCTCTCCAGTCCTTCCTTGGCCTGATCGACAGAGACTTCAGATTCCTTCACGGATTCTTCGAGCTGTTTCACCTGCTCTGCAAGAGGTTCGATCTCAAACAGCAGGGCTTCGATTCGCTCGGTGCGCGCGAACCGGTTGCCCTTCATGTTATCGATGTTGTTGAGGAGCATCTTCTTACGCTCCCACTGCATCATCACCTTGCGATGCTCCTTGATCGAATCATCGACCTTCTCTGATAAGTCGACGAAGTGGCTTAGCTGTGTGATGACCAGTATGAGTTCGTTTTTATTCTGCTGGATACGAGCACGAACAATGTCTGCGTTGACAGAAGCAGACGGGATCTCGATCCTGCACTCGCCAAGCTCCTTATAGATTTGCTCGGCGCGATCAGCACCAAAGAGCTCTGCCAAGGCACGGGCACGCACGGCAGGCTGCTGATCGATGAACTTGAAGATGCCCCACTGTGGCACAAACACGTAGTCCAGGAGCATCTTCTGGTTCACACCCAGCAGCTTCTCCAACTCGAAAGCAATCTCGGCATCGCGAGTTACCTTCTTCTGTTGCATACCCCAAGTCAGAACGAGTTCTTGACTTGGGGTTGGTTGCAAGACTCTGGTGATCTTACCCTCGACTTGCCCGTGGGTGAAGTTGAGGATAACGCTCGCCTTGTCCTTTTTGTTGGCAAAGACGCTAACGTTATCAGCCTTCACTCCATGAAGTCGCGATATGTCCCCCGTGAGCGCGAAGACCGCAGCATTGATGAGGTTGGTTTTACCCGAACCGTTGGGGCCTCGGACTGAGTTGAGACCTTTTCCGAAGCTGAAGTCTCCTTCGAGCTGACACCACTTTCGGAGGGTGATTCCTTGAATTTGCACTCTTCGACCTCCCTGGACTTAGCCGGAAACAAACAGACAGCATCGGGTTGTTCCTCACTGTCGCTGTCAGGCACGGTGAAGTTCATGATTGGTCGCTTGTGATTGAACACGCCGACACGCATGGCGACAAGTTGGCGGCATCGGGTCATCGCCGTCGACTTGCCGTCGTGCTCATGCAGCAGCATGTGACAATCGGCGACCGTAACGATGAGGTCATCGGACAGTAGCTTCAAGGCTTGCTTCAATGACCCGACTGTGTAGAAGCCAGCATCAAGCTGATTCGGCTTCTTCGCCATCTTTTCCTCCTGACTTACTGGCACGTTTATCCGCCTTGCAGCTCTCGCATGTCGATACCGGGCCATAGGCTCGATGTGTTTTGGTTTCGTGCCAGTTTTGTTTGAAGAATTCTTCGTATGGTTTCTCGCCCATCAGAAAACCTGCAGCAAGGGCGATATGATACTCAGCCTTGCTGAGAGGAAGGCCAGCCATCACGTATTTGGCAACTTCCTGCAACAAAGTATCGAACCTGATGGTTCGCATTGTTCTGCATTCCCGAGCAGCGGATCGCGTCGGATTGGTTGCCATACCAAGGACCGAGTCGAAATCACTTGGTCCATCAGGATCAGACTTCTTACGCCAGTAACGGGCCAGTCTTTCTTCTGGTGTTTCCTTGGCTTGCGCTGTCTTGGTCATATCCCGGCTCCAAGTTGCAAGTTGGCAGAATTGGGTTCCTGACGACCCAACATCTGGTCGGCCAGACGCTGAGCATCAGCGATGATGGGCAAAGCCGCAACACGAGCATGAGTCAACATGGAACCGAAGTACCTGGGTATCCATTCATTCGATCGAATAGCCATGGTCAATTCGTCAGTCCAAGCAACCGATAGATGCTCGTTGATCCAGTGTTCACATGACTTGATCTGGATAGGATCACCACACTCTTTGCCGTCAGGTCTTCTGCCTGGCTTCCCGTCAAGTGTTAGGTACTGGAAGAGGTAGCCATACTCATGACGACCAGGATTCAGCCACGCTTCTTCGATGTCGCCAGTGAACTTGGTGAAGTATTGAATGGCTTCGGCGTAAGCGTCAGGCATTCCAACCCTCCCCACTGGCTTTATCGGCGTCGGCGATTGCTTCACCAGTGATCTGTTTGATCTCCTCCTTGATATTGCCGGCTCGATTCAATCGAATGGCAGTTTGGAACACCGGCGAATTTGGCTTGCAGCAGTGAGGAAGGAAATCCTCCAAAGAGGTCGGCATGTGCTCGATGTTCTCCTCTTCGATCGACACTTCCTCGGTGTTGATCAGGTCGTCGCGTTCCTTCTCCTGTAATGGTCGTGGGAACAGATGAGCGCGACCCTTGCAGGCACGTTCAAGTCGAGTAACCACATCAGTGATGCTTGGTCGAAACTCGACGTACCAGATTGGCTTGTCCGGCTCGTTGTCGTGGACGGGTGCGTTCATGGAGACGAAGTTGTCGATGTATCTGTCAAGATTCTCACTGGTGCCAACTCGCGTTCTCCAGACAGGTCGAGTGGGAAGCTTGATCGACTTGAGCGTCAAGTCATCGTATAGGAGGTAGAAGAACTTCATGGGGTCTTCGTCGAGTGACTTGAGATATGTCGACCCGGGTGAAACTGTTGTCAGTTCCTGACAATCATAACCACGGTGCTTGGTGATCTTATGTGCGTGAAAGTCACCACTGATCACCATCTGCACCCGTGGTATGTCGGAGAAGGCACCCTCAGCTGGTCTGTTGTCGTCAGAGCGAAGACCGCCCATCCTTTCACGCCAAACCTGGTGCGCAAGCAGGACGCTCGCTCCGGTGGGAATCATCTTGAGTTCTTCCTGCAGCCGATCACTCGGCAGGAAGTCTAGCCCATAGAAACCGATGTGGCCGAGCATGAAGAACTGGAGATGCAGCCAGCGAGCAGCCTTATGGCACGATGCCCAGGGCCGCTCTCGATTGAGCTCGTGTTGTCCTTGCAAGAAGTTGAACTGCAAGCCGGCTTTGGTCAAGTCATCGATGATGTCCATCAGCCAGCCGACTGTTGATGGATCGGGTTGTCGGGTATCGAGCAGGTCGCCCAGGACGAAGAGGGGCAGTCCTTGCTGTAGACAGTAGTTCTTGATGAAAAGGGCACTCCGAAGAGCGTCGCCCCTGATCTCTGGCCGAGAAGCCCAGTTGTATGGCTTCATGTGCCAGTCACTGCTGAACACGCCCAGCGGACGGGTCTGGTGGCCAGCAGTAGCCTTCACGGATGCGCTCATGCAGGTCCTCCGGTAGCAAGTTCTTGGAGAGTTCGACGTATTTGGCCGGCATACCATAAGGCCAACAGTGACGAATGATACGACAGCACTCCTCTGGCCACTCGAATACAGGTGTGATCCTATTGATAGCTCTCTGTCGCTCGATCTTGGCTCCCTTGGAAGTCTTCCAGTTCGGGACCATGACCATTAGGTCACATCGATCGACCATGACCAGGTCGCCTTCGATGAAGCCCTCGTAATCAGCGGCGCCATCGAAGTGGGCAGTGTTGGTGTGTGGACAGATGACAGCGATCCCGAGGCTCCAAAGCTGCATGGCGATCTCTGCTGCCTGGCGAATGTTGAGATCGACAAAGGCAGGACCACGAGGGTCGCTGTACTTACCGCTGATGTAGGCAAGTTTCATGAGTCAGTTCTCAGTTTGTTCGGATGCTCACGAATTCCAGATTCGACTTCTGCAGCTTCCTTCTCTGCTCTGATGATAGCGTACTGCAGCTCCAAAGCCATCCTTGCCACTGACAGTTCCGATTGTCTGTGGAAGAGGAGGATGGTCAGTTCACGAGCCGCAGCCTCTCTCGTCGAGAACAGGTCGTCCGGATAAATGATGGTGCTGATCTTTTCGGTTTCTGGTGAAACACGCGAACGAAAATTAACCGGCACGCCGGTGACATCAATGCTGCCATCGATAGAAAGATCGTCGTCATAGACGCGCTTTGCGAACACAGGAACGACATGCAAGTCTGCGTAAACATGGTGACCAGCTAGCCAATAGGTGGCGCCTTTCTTCGGCTTCTTGACCATTTTGAACTTGTCTCTCCTGGAAAAGGAAAAGGGCGGCCCCGGGAAGAAGGGCCGCCCCGTGTGGGAGGGTCGGAGCGTCTGGCGCTCTGAGGTCGTCACCCGCTGTAATTATAGGTTCCGATGCACACATGTCAACGAGTAAAAATATACTCCGGACGTCATGAGTTCAGGAAGACGATCTCTACCTGTACAGATGTTGACGTGACTGTCAACTTCCTACCATCAGGGCCAGCGGGGATTTCTCCCCACTGCTTGATTCGGATTGGTCTGTGACGAAGGACAGTCTTGCCGTGCTCGACAACCACAACAGCCAGCGCTGGCGTTGGCTCAGAGTTAATAACTTCCAGGTACAACTCCTTGTCATGTGACTTTACGTTCCACCGGAACACGATGTCCCCAAGTTCAGCATCGGTGAGTGGACGCTCACTTTTGAGAAAACCGTGGATGTCACACGCCACGTCGACTGGCACGCAGATCTGAAGCTGCAGCGGCGCGAGAGGGGCAACTGGCTCCTCGCGTGGTTGATTCATGCTGCGAAACTCAGCCACTACGCCGGCCAGGTAACTGGCAAACGGATTGAGTTGATTCGGTTGTTTCGGGTCGGCTGTGGCCAGGTTATCAACAACCACACAAAACGCCCGCTTGAGCAAGTCGAGTGGTAGTCCTGCCTCGAAGCAGTACCGGCCAGTGGCTTCGGAGAACTTGTCTGGATTCAAGTCCGGATAGCTGCGGAGGATGAATCCGCCAAGTACGAGAATATCAACGTCAGGAGTCCAGCGACACTGGTCCGACGAAGCTTTCAGCAAATCGTATGAATGACTCATTTGGTGACTCCAACGATGAGGATGTAGGTTCTTACACGACGCAGCTTTTGCCACAGCTCGTCACGGTGAAGGTTGTACTCAACAACCAACCAGTCAGGCAAATTGAGCTGGTTGTGAACGATGATCATGATGATCGAACCTTCTGAGACGTAAATGTCATGCACGCCGTAGTATTCAAGGGTGACTAACAGTTGCAGAAGGTTCAGCTTCTTCTCGGGCTTGATCCGTCGACGACCGATGACGAAGGCGACCATAAGACTCAGACAGACGAAGATCACTACGAGCGTGAAGGATTTTAACCACATCCTCTGGCTCCCCACGAAAGAGATACTCCGGATACCGAAGAGCCCGGGCAAGGGCTGTGACGAGTTTCTTCTCGTCTGGTTTGGTGAAAAGCCGACCACGCCACTTGTCGGGAATCCAGTAGAACGAGCCCCCTTTGCGTAGTAAAGCTATGACGCGATACACAATGCGAAGACGAGACTTCCCGTTACGACAGTACGGTTCGGCAGTAATGGACCAATGGGCGCCATTGCAGTCTGAAAGGTTCGACTTGACAAGTCTGGTCAAAGCATCACGATGTCGCTGCAGGCTTCGCTTATTGCAATTACTCTTCAACGACTCATAGTAACGACCCGATGCCCACATCAGTCGATCGCCAGGTTCGATCGACTTCTGGATCGACCGAAACACCTCCATCACACGCCTGCCGTAGCACCAAGGACAGATCTCCGTGTGGTCACACGGCAACGGGAACGAATCTACATCTGCGGTGACGAACATGGAGGGTGGGCAGTTACGCAGTCGTTGTATCAGGTTCTCCCTACTCTTCAGAGTAGCCCATCCAGCATCCCTGAGCTTCACCAGGAGCTTCCGGTACTCCAAAAGGGTCGCCAGACCACCCTGCATGACAGAAGCGGCCTGGGGGCTATGGATGCGTTTCCCGACAATCGGGTACAGAACTGCCAATCTGGCAGTCAGGCTTGCAGGGTTCGTCGGGGCATCAACAAACTGGTAGAAGACATCAGACACTGTTTCCTCGCGATCTACCGCATCCGGGTCAAAGTTGCACTTCAACCTTTCCTTGTAACGGCGGTCGCGAGCGAGGGGTTATCTTTTGTACACCAAAACCACACGGGTCAAATACCCTCTTTAGCCTTTCCTTGTACTTCGTACAAAAGCTCCCGGAGGCCAAAGCAGCCGCCTCGGGCCGCCATGCGGCGGCCCTTAATGGACGCCTGGGGCTCGGCTGCTCTGACCACCGTGCGAGACATCAGACAGTTGAAGGCTTTGGTATACAAACGATCAGATGGACAGGAAGCCACCTGGAACCTCCCACTCGATTCCTGTGCGGCATGAAAATTGTGGTGACGACTGAAAAAGCTCGGGAGGGCCTTCCCGCTCTCCCGAGCACGATTTGAGAGTCTACCCGTTCTCGTAGTAGATGTCCACGATCATCCACCCGCAGCGGCGCCAGCAGGCTCGGGCTGTGGTGCCTGGTCCTCACCAGATCCATCTTTGGCCTTCTTGGCCCTGGGCTTGTTGAGCTTCTCCATCCGCTCGACCCATGGGTCGATGAGCTTGCTGGCAATGATCCGCACCTTGTCGGCTGCCGTATGGGACGTGTGGTGCTTGCCGCCGGCGCTGGCGATCTCCTTGATGTGGATCTCGCTGATCTGCTTCTTGAGATCGGCCAGACCCTTGGCAACCAGCTTTGCTGCAATCTGTCGATTGGTCATGTTCACTCCTGCAAGTAAAAATCTACTGGGGCGAGTTTGCCCTCAAACTTGCTCCCGATCTTCTTGATACGACGTTCGCCCTTGCTGTTGAGGAAGTAAAGGAACCCGAGACGCATGAAGGCAGCCTCTTCGGTTTCTTCTCGTCCCTCACCGTTGACACCAGACCAGAAGAACATGCCGCCGCCGAGTCGCCTCACCATGCCATAGCTCTTGCCGTTGATTGTGACGACCTTGATGTCATCGCCGATATGCAATCGAGGGACGTCTGTCTCGAAGTCTGCAAGTGCCTCCAGGTTTTTGCCCCACTTCTTGGATCCTCTCTTCGCTGATGGCTTCGTGGTTCGCTCGATCATGTTTGCTTGTGGCATACTACAAATCCTCAACTTCCGTTGACGAGTTTGTTGACCTTGTCCACACCCAACGTGCGGACCAAATGTCGAACTACGTTGCGTGGCTTCGAGTGCGCGACTTGGTGTGCTTCTTTCATCTTCAGGTCGTACACCGTGCGAAGCAGAACGCCCAGGCGACCGGCGCGTACTACCTGAGCAGTGAGATTGTTTATCTCTTGCTCCAGATTCATCAGGTCTTCCACCAACTTCGTGGTCTGCGATGGGCCAAGATTGTTGAGCAGGAATTGGATTTGCCGACGAAGACCCTTATCGTTGAGCCCATCAGCAGTCACGGTCACGGCATGATTGAACGTGCCACGGGGTGACTTTCCGTTAGCAGTGCGGACGAGTTCTGCAATGAGGTGACCTTTTTGCCGACTCGACATGTGGAAGACGCTCCTGATGGTGTCAACTTGTTGCCTGTATGCTGTGCTAGCACAGCATACAGGCAACAAGTTGACGTTGCAACCATCAGTATCAAGCAGCTTTCTCGAAAACGTGCGACCAGTAGCTGGTCGAACCTTGCCCCTGCACATGATCCCAGTAGACGTGCCTGGCGATGGCAGCTGGGATGTCTCGATCTTGGCAGTGCTGAGTCCAGTGCTCTTCGATCCGACGATACGCAGTTGGAGTCATGCGACGTTCGTATGGGTCTCTGAGCCCGTACAGACGAGCCAGGTGAACGTCAATGCAGACTATATCGCAAGTCGAAGGGAAGGCCATTTCCATCACGAAGCTCACCTTGGCGATCCCCATTCCGAAGATTCGCTCGATGAGCCGGTCTCTGCATTCAGAGACAGGCTCGCCGAGTGAGGGATACCAGGCCACAGGATTTTCCCAAAAGTCTCGATGGAAATTCCATATTCCCCGGGTGCGATTGTTGATCATGCCAGATCGATTCTCGATGAGGCACTGTCGAAGTTGCTCTTCGGTAAATTCGGTTGGTAACAACCGAATGGCCTCGAACAACTTGACATTGTCTCGCCACATCGTGCGAATGGACATGAACGCAAAAAGCCATCGCTCGTAGTATTCCTGATGGCTCCTTGGCGCAATGCCGTTCCAGTATTCGAGGTATCTGTTGATGCGCTTCCGGTGCATTTGTTGAATCACTTCAGAGGCGCGTTTGTAACGTAGCCATGAAAGGCCCATGAGAATCACCTGTCATCGTCGTGCTTCCGTCTTCACCATTAACTGTGGGTAATAACCCTTGTCGAAGTAACTGATGAAGTCACGGATCACACCCGGCCACCAACTAAGGATCTCTCCGGTCCTTGAGTCGTACAGGCCCGTCGGCAAGACTGCTACGGTCTGGGGATAGTGGTGGGTGTGGAAGTATTGAGCAAGTGGACAGCTATAGCCATCCAATTGCTTGCCAGTGACGCCAAGTCGTTGTAGCGACATGGCAATGACGTCGGTGCTTGAACCGAGCCCTTTGAGTAGGTCGACGATGGGCCGCAGTCTTCTGTGGTGTGAACGGACTGGCTTACTTGCCGTCTTCTTCGTCTTCCTCATCATCGACAACCTCCAAGATGTCTTCGCTGCTGATCAGATAGTCAGCCTCGGTATCATCGACTCGCATGGTAATGATCAGCTCGCAGCTCTTGTTGTCGCCGTCGTAACTGATCTTCTTAATGTTAGGTGACTCAAACTTCTTGAGGGCTTGATGGATGATGTCAATGAGCGCCATCTCCATGTGCTCATTATCATAACCATCGCTTGCTTGAGTCATCGATCGTGCTCCTCATTCGCACCAGCAAGCTCTGCATCAGTACATTCCGAGCAGATGCCGGTGACCAGCAACTCGTGATACTTCGCATTTAGATAAGGGAATGCGGTTTGAACATTCATCCCCCTCTTCCAACGACTGAAGTCATCACTATGTACTGTCATGTTGACCTTCTTGTTACACCGACCACATGCAACTTCAAAGGTGTGTCTTCTGAGCCCTGTTGTGGGCTCAGACAGAGTTGCTCTCATCATCGTCATTCACTTTCTCCTCGACAGTGATAACCGGTATCGTCGCGACCTTATCGCTCTTCGGCACGGCTCCGTGTGTGTTGACATATTCCATGGGTGTAGGCGGAAAACGGTTCTCGGCTGAAAGCCGTTTTGCATTCGCACTCAGAATAGCCTGAACCTTCGGCTCGATAGTGCGATAGGCGTCGATGAGGAGTTGGGTTGCTGCTGGGGTCAACAAAGTGTGATTGATGTCGAGGTTCATCGTGCCATAAGCCTCAGCTGCTCGCACCTCCATTCCACCGATTCCCGACGATGCTTCCAGCTTACTGGCTCGATGTTTGAAGTCGTCTGATACGTCAACACTGCTGCGCATCCGGTTGCCACGAATGAGTTCATTGACGTAACCAACTTCAGCAACATCAGTTGCCAGCTGCAGCAACATCGATTCTGAATTTTTACCACTGAACGATGATACGTACCTTTCATCACCAGTAGTAATCTTGATGTTGTCTCCGATGGTTTGATCTATGCCACAGATCGAAGGATGCTGACAGTAATTTGCTGCTGTATTTCTTGGGTCAGATGGAGCAACACGACCCGCAAGAGATCGATAACCAACTCTAAACAACTGAGACGATGATTCCTCACTCTCATCTTCATCGTCATCATCGTTGCCACCGGCAGCACTACCACCAAGCACCTTCGGGATTTTGGTTGGCCATCCTCGTCGAACCAACTCATCAACGACACGCAGCTTGAACCAGGCTTCCACAATAGGCCCGGTTTGCCAGGTGGCCTCCGCTTTCGCTTTCGCGATCTTCTTACCAAGGGAATCGATTTCTTCGCCTGATACTTGCGGGCCAACCAGCGTTACGTACTCCTGCATGAGTTGCTCACGCTTGATTCGGCTAAGCCGTTTGCTGAGTTGTTGTTCTAGTCGATGACGCCGAAGTTTACGTTGAACTCTCTTGGCAATGTCGTAACCGGGAAACCGGTACTGAGAGAGCTCACGTGGATGAGATTCGTGGTTGATGGTTCCATTAACCCATGCTGTGTAGATGACCACACATCGCACAGGCTCGCCGCCAAGCTCACGCATTGTTAGATGACGTTCGATCTCACTCTTGGTGTGATCGAAGAGTATGAGTTGACCGTTATGGGCAAGACCAATCTTGTGCATCTTCCCCGAGCAACGCACGGTGACATAAGCGAGAAGGTTATCGGTGCCTTGCCTACGTATCTTCGGTGTCTCGATCATGTTGCTCCAGTAAAAATTTACTGGACCGGTCCAATCACGAACGGCAAGGTGATGCCTTTCTGATCTTGGTATCGGCCAGACTTGTCTTTGTAGCTGGTGAAGCAGTTGCGGGTGCCCTTGATGAAGATCACCTGCGAGATGCCTTCGCCCGCATAGATCTTTGCAGGCAGAGGAGTAGTGTTGCTGATCTCAATGGTGACGTGACCCCGCCATTCGGGTTCTAGCGGAGTCACGTTCACCACAATTCCGCAACGCGCATAGGTTGACTTGCCCATGCAGATTCCAAGAACTGATCTTGGGATCGTGAATGTCTCGACACTGACGCCTAGTGCGAAGCTGTTGGGCGGAATGATACAGATATCGCCGTTGAAATCGATGAACGCCCGTGGATCGATGCCCTTCGGATCAACCACGATATTGTGCGGACCAGGTGTGAATACCTTGAAGTCATGACCGATCCGCATGTCGTATCCGTAAGAAGTCAATCCATAGGAGACGACCCCCGGGGGCGACTCCAGGATGCAAGGATCGACGATCCTCATCTCCTGGATTTGTTCATCGCTGAGCAATCCGCCCTTGCCACACAAATCTGCAACGATCTGGTGTGCATAAGCGCCATCAACAAAACGATGCGCGTTGCTTTTCATGCTTACCTCAGTTGACTGTGGATAACGCGAACCGCCCACGAGTACGCTTCGTGGGGTCCTGTTCAGGATCACTGCAGCAGACACGACATTTGCTGCATGTTGTATGACTGACACCGTTCTCAACCGGGCAGACCAGTGTCCCCCGGATGTTCTTGGTGACAGTGTCACGCATGGGATAATCCCGAAAATACAAATCAGGCTCCCAGCGTGGCTCATCGGCGGAATCCACCATCATGTAAGCGAGCCGCACATTTGGCGGTACGGTGATGGGACGACCTGTCTCATCATCGCAACTGAACCAAATGAAAGCGTTGGGCAACTCTGCCATCTCGACGAGGACGTCATAGATCGAGTCGACCCGCCACGATCTGGTGTACAACCAGAACGTGTAGTGTGGCACGTTTTGCATGATGTAGAGCCATTTGCGGGTGTATTCGGCATCGTAGAGATCGCCAGAAGGATGGACCCGCAGAAGTTTGGCTCCACGTCGCTTGCTGTTGTTTAGTACCTGCACAGCGACCTTGTGGAAATCTGGGTGCTGACTGATCTCGTGATTGCGCTGAAGGAAGTTCTGGACGTAGTGACCGTAGTAACGGCCCTTGAGCGCATAACACGCCTTCTTGCACAGTCCGCTTGCACCTGGGCAAGTCTTGATGGCAGGAAGGGAGAACGTTAGCACCTCACCGAGCTTGTCGTTTCGCCCACCAAAGAGTTCACTGACACGAGTGGGCACTTGCATGACCATGGGTAAAAACCCTCTCCGCTATCACCCGCTGGTGTAGGGAGGCAGAACTGGAGGAACGTATGCTTTGCCGTACAACTCCTCCAACAGAGCACGAGAGATCTCGCCGCTCTTGATGAAAGTGTCCCGTACATAGGGCCACTTGCCCGCATCCCAACTTGGGAGGGTGACCATTTTGTGGAACAGAAGCCACTCGATAATTTCGGCGGTGTTCCTGACGGGCAGCTCGAAGCTGCACTTCTTGCACTGGAACTTATGAACCGCCTTGTCGTAGTTCTCGATGTCCTCCTCACCCACCCTGTAGAACGTGGTTGGGTGATGAGTCGAGGTCGTTGGATCGAAGGTATCGCAGAAGTCGACCTGCAAGATGCTGCGACTTACTGTTGCCTTCTGAAACCTCTCGATTAGCTTCTTACGCCCACATTTGGGGCAGATGAACTGGAAGTGCATCACTCGAAGCCTCACATTTCCTGAGACCCGTTCTCCGCATCGACGATACGGTTTCGCGTCTCGATGTAGCAACGGGCACCACAAGATAACGGATGGTCGATGTCGCACAGGATTGTTGCTGCGATGTTGCCTTGAGCATCCATGATGTGCAGTCGGTTGCTACGGAGGATACCCTTGCCGTGCTTCCGACGGGCGGTGATGACAGGATCACGGCTCCCACTTTTGATGTTGAGAGCCATGATCCTGCGGTTCACGTGGATGACTTTAAGCGGTAGCTTCCTCGCCATCGAAGATCTCCACTTCGTCACCCGACTCACGGTCCCGCTTCTCATCGATCAGGACGATGTATTCCGTAAGGTGATGACTGGTTTTGGTGTCGATGGTGTGTGCTGCCACCAGATTGAGAAGCGGGTAGATGCGCTTGATGTGGTTGAATGCTGATGCAAGAGCCTTGGCATCCTTGACCTTGACTTCCTTATCGGTTGGTCTCTCCAGCCAACTGAGCAGCTCCATGTACGACTTGACCTCTTTGCTTTCATTGTCTTTCCTGGCAGCATACAGAGCGTCAAAGAACTTGCCAAACAGGGAGTCATCGTTGAAGTCGGACCGCTTCAGCCGCAAGTAGGCATGACAATGCGACACCTCAGCGTAGCTCAGGGCACGAGCCAGGCGTGGCTTCATGTCATCAATGGTATCCTTCACGTACTTCGTGACATGCTCGTGAAGTGTGATCCAGCCACCGACCTTCTTCAGCCTTGCGGAATCTGCAGTCCGAATGCCGTAGACTTCAGGCTCTTCGTCAAGAGTCTTCATCAAAGCCATGACGGTCGCACATGAGTCCGGACTTCGATACTGCCGATCGTAATTTTTCATCACCTGCGGCAGGTCTTTCTGTCCACCCTTGATGATGCCGAAGCGGTGCATTACCAGGTAGATGCCACCGTCGTAGATGTTGACCTTTGCGTTGTTCCAGTAGCTGTTCTTACCTGTATTGGACTTCGGTGTTGGGTCGAACTTCATCAGTCTGGTATAGCTGCACCTGGTGCCATCGCTTGCCGTTCTGGGCATCTTCGGCGCTGCAGGCAATGTCGATGACTTGATGGCAGTCTCATACAGTCCAGAGTCCTCGATAGGCTTCAGTTCATCAGCCTTGTCACCATCGTCAGCGACATCGTCACCATCCGTGAGCTCAGCCTTGGTATCGAACGGCTTACGGGCATTGGACAGTATGTACACCTTGGAGCGGTTGTTCGTCTGCATGAAGTGAGCCACACGCTTATAACCACCGACGTGCATGTCATCAACAATGATTGGCGATCCATCGGCATCAATGTTGTTGACAGGATTCTTTCTCAGTGAAGGCACAGTGGTATGTGCGTGGACCCGACCCTTGTAGGCGAGTTCGACCATGACCGGTGGATTGGAGTATCGATCCAGGTAAACCACAGCACTGATTTGTTCACCCTTCCAGATCAACTTGTGGTTGTCCAGGAAGCCACCCATGGCTCCCTTCTTGTAGTCATGCACCATGCGACGTGCCTCCCAGATCGTACTGGCACGATCCAGGAACTTGTTGGCTTCCTCTCGCAGGTGATTGGCGATCTTGACCAGCTTGCTCTTAATCAGCTTGACAGTGCTAGTGGTGTAACCGAGCTTCTCACGACTGGCAGCCACCTCAACGTCACCGATGTCAACCCAGATGTCGACGCCCCACTGCAACAACGTCTGCTCGTGCTGGCCCAGGCCGTGCATGTCGTATGGATTGAGCTGGTAGGCCACGTTGCCCATGATGATGTTCGACACGTTGCGCTTGTCGGTCGTCATCCCGAACAACTCGTCCTTGATGAGGTACTTCACATCATCCCACGCGAAGCTAGCTGAACCAACAACATCCGGTCGTGGTGAAAACCACTGCAAGACATCTGCGGCCTTCGACTCAAACTCGCCGAAGTCCTTTGTCTGTACTGCCAGCTTCACCTCGATGCCATTGGATTCATTGGTCTCTTCTTCTTGCAAGAGAGAGACTTTCGGCACACCGTTCGGACCAACGAAGCAGGTGTAGGTGCGCTTGTGACCATCCTTTGCGCTGATGACCGTAAACTGGTCAGCGTATGCAAATGGGCTCTTCGATCCAAGACCCAGTGCGCCCGTGAAGTCGTTGGATCGGGTACGGCTGGACGCGAAGTAGGTGGTGTAGAGACTGTAGATCTCTTTGTCGGTCAAACCGGTGCCAAAATCCTGCACTGAAAAGAATGGCTCCATGATGTTTGGCAGGTGGACCACAAAGGGTCTCGACTGATTGCCATCGATATGTGCGTCTGCAGCGTTGGTTGACAGCTCGCGTATGACGGCACGGATCTTGTCGGAATAGAGACCACCTGACAGAACCTCGAACGCCTTGCGATTCGTAGCGATACTGAACTCACCACTGACCACGTCTTCCGAGGTTTGTACCTGGCCGTCGTACTGTTGGAGCTTCATTCGGGACTCCCAATATGAAACGAAAACAGACTGGAGCCCCATGGCTCCAGTCTGTTTGAATCGAACACGTCAGTAATTACCGAGCAGCTGGTGGCAACTCAGCCAGTTGCGCAACAGGCACTTCATCGGACGGGACGTAGTCGTCAGGCACCGACTCAGCAGTCGGCACGCAGGCGGCCATGTCCTCATCCTCATCCTCCTCTTCGTCCTCGTCCTCCTCTTCGTCCTCGTACTCCTCCTCTTCGACTTCATCCTCGTAGTCGTCGTCTTCCTCTTCATCTTCATCGTCGTCGTCCTCGGGATCACGGGCCGCCGGCGGGAGGTCGAGTTGGTTGACGACGTTGGCCAGGGCGTCAGCCTGCGCACCAGGGCTGGTGCCGCAGCCAGTTGGACCGCAGTGGCCCATGCCTGGAGCATTCGGCTGGTCAACGCCACCAGGAGTCCAGCCAGAGGGCTGTACCGGGGTCGGCGGCTGGCCCACCGGCGCGTTGTAGACCGGTCTGTCCAGATCTTCACCGTATTCGGAGACTACCTCGTAGCGGCAGCACCGCAACTTGGTGGTATCACTGTTGGGCACCGACACCACGTCCCGAGGGTTGATCTTGATGATGACGATGTGGCCGCCACCACCGAAGCTGGTAGCGTGCGCGATGGTGCCAGCGTGAAAGCCAGAGGAGCAGTCGTTGGCCGGGTTGTCGTCGACGTTGCATCGTGGCATCTCGACGATCTGACCCACGGCGTTGTTGAACTTGCCGGTGTGACGGTCGGTCCAGTCATCACGGATGCCCTTGTAGGCCAGGAAGTAACCATCATCCGTGATTGGCAGCTTGTGATTGGACAGGAAGAGGAATAGCTGCTTCTGACTGTTGAAGGACGGGTTCTGCAGTACGTTCTGCAGGAAGAGGATCATGTGCTCGAACGGCAGACCCTCGCCCATCATCACTCTTGTGCGACGAGACAGCTCGTTGTCGAGCATCATGTCGTTGACGTAGATGCAGCCGTTCTTCACCTCCACTCTGAAGCCAGGCAAGGAGGTCTTCTGGACGAACTGCTGTACCTGTCGCTGGATGTCGACCAGGCGGATGATTGCGAGTGGGTCCTTTGCCTTGATCGCTTCCTTGATCTTGACGAAGTTCTGATGATCCTTCGCCACTGTGAAATGACGGTTGTTGGCGATGATACTCAGACCACCGTCATTGGTCATGATCCAACTCAATGGATTCTGCATGTGATCTCCAATTTGGGCTTCACTTGACTTGTGATGTTCGGTACTCGTCAACTGCTTCTTGCCACATCTGTAGGTCGTCGCCAGTGAGAAAGTCCATGTTCTCACTAACAACGATTAAGCCAGTTTTGTTGAAAGCGTAGATGAACGCCGGATCGACTTGAGCCTTCTTCATGGATGCTAAGAGTTGTTTGATAAGCTCTTCCTGAGATGGAGCTTGAAAGAAGACACGATCGGCTGGACCCGGTTCCCTGTTGAACCGTTTGCGGAATTCATCGAGTCGAAGTTGTATGAAGGCACGATTGCGTTCTTCTTCGCTTGGTATGTGTGGACGCTGACCGAAAAGACAGCACTTCTTGAACTTCTTTCCGCTATTGCATGGACATGGGTCGTTGCGACCGACCCTCACTCTCGCCATTTGGTCCCCCCTCAAAAGACTGCAGCCCGGGACACTTGCTATCCCGGGCTGCAGATCGATCTCAGCCACGCCATTTCTTGCATGTGTGCCAAGGGTAACACCTCAAGCACACCCAGAGGATGCCATTTCTGAAGTAATCAGCAAGGCGATCGCATTTGAAACACCTTGGCTTGATGTACCCTCCATACTTATTCAAGCGTCCTCCTTCATCCACAACGAGCCCAACCACATTGCTTCTTGCACGTCAGGCAGCCACCTTGGTAGATGGCTGGACCATGGCAGTCTGGGCACATCATGCCAGAGCCGACTTCCTCGCCTTTATGGTTGGGATCGTCTTTGCCTTTGCCGAATTTCCTGTCGAGCCAGCGCACGACATAATCAACGATGCTGGTGCAGAGCGGAATCTCCGTATTGCGAGTTGGACCAAACGGCTCGAAGCGCATGCCGGAATACTTCCTCACCAAGTCTTCCAGTGGATCGCCGTACTGGAGGGCGTGTGAGATTGCAATTGCCCAACTGTCAAGTAGGCCACTAACGGTTGAACCAACCTTGCTGGCGGTGATGAAGATCTCACAGAGAGTGCCATCCTCATACATTCCAGCATGGATGTAACCGTCAAAGTCACCGATCGCGATGTGATGCGTGAGCGAGTGCCGTTCCTTCGGCGCCTTGCGACGGCATTTCGGCACATCTGGGATGCTGATACGGGCCAGACCGGCCTCGTGACCAAGCGTCTCGCCAATCTCTTCTTTACGAAACAACGGTTCCTTTGCATGACCGTTGCCGTTCGTGGAGGATTTGATCATGGTCGACTTGCCCTCCGGTTCTTTGGCTTTCAGCACCTGCTCACCGTTAGAACGGCAGCCATCGCGAAAGATCGTACCACCTTTGCAGCCAGATTCCCACATCATCTTGTATGCACCACTGATGTCCTCACGAGTTGCATCGTTCTTCATGTTGATGGTCTTGCTGACCGCCAGGTTGGTGTGCTTCTGGAAGGCTGCCTGGTGCTTGACGTGCCAAGACCAGTGGATGTCGTTGGCGAGCTTGGGAACGAAGCCTCCGAGACAGTCATGCACTGCGATGCGCTCAGTGATGACTTCTTCCTTGTCCCTGACGCCAGCATTGAGCGTGCGATTCCACTCCAGTGCGAAATGTGGCTCGATGCCACTGCTAGCGTTGGCAAGGATGGAGATGGTGCCAGTTGGTGCGATACAGGTACGAGTGGCGTTGCGACACTCAAACTGTTCACCATCACGGTTGCCCTTGATACCTGGATAGGGGCCCTTTTCCTTGGCCAGGCGGATGCTGGTATCACGAGCAATGAGGTCAATGAACTTCATGATGTTGCCACCCAACTTGACTGCTTCCTCGGTGTCATAGTGGATACCCAGGAGCGCGAGCATGTCAGCCCAACCCATGACGCCCAGCCCGAGTTTGCGAGTGGCAGCTACAGTAGCAGCAACTGCTGGATGTGGGAACGAATTGCGATCGAGGATGGAGTCCAGGAACTCGGTTGCCAGTACGACCACTTCTTCCAACCGATTCCAGTCGATTTCGTGACCAGCGCTCACGAAGTTGCCAAGGTTGATTGAACCGAGGTTGCAAGCTTCGTTGTTGAGGAGCGGAACCTCACCACACGGATTGGTGCCAGTTAGGTGGCCGAGGTGAGGAGTGGGGTTAAAGCGTTCGGCGGTATCGTAGAAGAACAAGCCCGGGTCGCCGGTCTTCCACGCAGAGTCGACGATTTCATTCCATAGCTCAATCTCACGAGCCAATGCAGGGTGCGGGCCATCCGATAGTTGTTCGGTTACATGTTCCATGAACTTATCGGTAGCTGAAACACTGATATTGAACGTGCGCAGCGCCTGCGGATTCACATCCTTGGAGTGAATGAATTCACGGATGTCACCATGATCCACAGGCAAGATGGCCATCTGAGCAAGCTCACGTCGACCGCCCTGAGTGATCAGGTGTGTGCCGATGCTGTTGTAGTGGTGCATCACGTTGACTGGACCGCAGGCCACTTTGTGGACACTGCGGATTGGCTTGCCTCTGGCTCGAAGGTTGCCAAGATAGTAGCCAACGCCGCCTCCCCACTTGGCGACACCTGCAGCCTTGGCACAAGTTGCCATGATCGAATCTTCACCATCCAACATCGAATCATCGACATCGAACTTGAAGCAGGCGCTAAAGGTAGATCGACCTTCATTCTTGGTGCCTGCATTCATCAGGGTGGGTGAGTTGGGCAGGAAATCGAGCCTGGACATCAGGCCCTCGAACTTCGACTTACCGGCTACACGTCGAAACATGTGTTCGACCGTCTCGTCTGGCTCAAGGTAGCGCTGCCTGAGAATACCCAGCGCATTGTTAGTAATGCCAGTACGGACCGGTTGAGTAAGAACAGCAGTCATGAAACGACCTCCCATGCCCCGGCCATTGATCTGCTTCCCGACCAGGGTGTTAACTGTTAGAACAGCATTAGAAAAGGCAACGCAGGATCAAATTCTACCCTGCGCCTATGGTTACTTCAAGCGGGCATGTTTTCTTATCAGAAGGTGTTATGGGCAATCACTTTCGGTCTTTGTAGTTCTTGAAAATGTTACTCGCCAAGTAGACGCAGTCGACGTCATCGTCATCTTCGTTCCTCCTGACGATCCCTTCGATCTCGTGTGGTTAAGCGAGAACGGCATCGATGTACTCATCGTCTCCAGCGTAGTAGTCGATTTCTTCAAGCTCACAACCGCTTCTTTCGATCAGGCGTTCAACTGCTTCACGAGCCTGATCTTCGCTCCTCGCTCGGACGTACATCTTGCCCTGAAAGTCGATGACCTTCCGCTCCACCTCTCGCTTCTTGATGTTCACCTGAAACAATGGCATCGAGACCCTCCGTCGGATTGTAGTTGTAGAGGAGCTCCTCGATGGGCGAACCGAGTGCATCTTCAATCTGCTTGTCCCACTTGGCAATCTCGACACGGGAAAGCCCAGAGACGTAGTCAGCGAAACGATTTAATGCAAGCCTGTTGCGAGCAACCCAGTGCCACTTGAGAATGTAGCCCATACGCTCGATGTGAACGAAAGCTGCCCACAGCCATGGATATGTTCCACGGTCGTTGATGCGATTGCCAGCGTTGGCAACGTTGGCATTGTCAGTAATCAGGTGGATCTTGACTGGCTTGCCGTTCTTGGAACTTCCCGGGCCCGCAACGTACCAAGTCAACGCCTCAAGATAAGGCATGATCTCAGCAATGTGCGACGTACCCTTGTTCCAGCCGCCCCAGAAACCGACACGATAAGCCCCATAATGGTCGATCAGGACCGAGGTCCAGCCGCAGCTATTTTCCCAGCCAGTTCCAGAACCGTCACCGATGATGACTGCATCCCAATCAGAGCTTTTTACCCCCAGGTCCTGAAGGACCTCCTGAAGTGTTGCTACCGTCAATGGGTCCAGTGGCTTCTGCAGCTTCGTACTGCTTGAGCCGTTTCTTGAGGTCATTGACCTCCTCCTGCAGCTTTTGAGTTTTACCGGTACTGGTCTGTAGTGCGTTGAGCCACGATCCCATGTTACCTGTGAGGTGAAGACCAAGGTTGGCCACCTGTTTTATACAGGCCAACAGCACCTCGGGTTTGACTTCAGGCTGACCTTCGGCACACTTGAAGACAGCTGTACCGAAAGGCAAGTCGTCACCCAACTTAGGTTGCCAAGCCACTGCAAACATGATGGCGAGTGGCTCGTCATACGACTCAACGATCGCCATTGCATTCTGATGTAGCAGACGCAGCACTTTTTCGTGGTTGAGTGAAGGCATGGTTCATCCTAGTAATTTTTTACTGCCAGTCCTTGTGGTACTTGAACCAGGTGCTCTGTGCCGCACCGGCAGCAGCGAACACAATCAAAGGTGAGAGGACGAGAGGGAGCCACGCAGCAACGCAAACCTTGAGCGGAACGAGAAATAGGAGTTCTGCCCAGAAGGCCACGTGATAGGATAGGCAAAGCGGGCAGTTGAGCAATTCGCCCAACCGCCCGCCACGAGCTTGAAGATACGAACGCCAGTAACCGAAGATGCTGCCCATAAACCACGCCCGCATAACTGCAAGCACGGTCAAGCACAGCAGCACGACTTCCAGCGTCGAAATGGCAAGTGCCTCCAGCAGTGGTGAGCCGACTTCCATGTCTGCTACCTTTCAAACTACTGGTGCGAAGAAACTTGCGGCAGTCCGGAGTAGGACGGCCAGGCCGATCGCGCCAAGGGCGGCAACGCGAGCTTGTATGCTGAAGCCCATACGGGCCAACATCGGCAGGATGACAAGGGCGATTTTCTTGACCTGATCGAGGACAGCAAAGAGGAACTGCTGTGCAACGTGCATGGATAGACTCCTCTGACTTTTGGCCGGGCAGAACCGGCCGATGAGACAACCACCATTCTAACATAGAACGGGGTACATGCGACATGGACGCCGCAACGATTGCCAACGACATGCAAGAAGCGTTGCAAGTGATGGCTGGTGTTGACAAAGGCATTGCGTACACAGATCTGGAGCGAACCATCGCCTTCAGGCAAATGATCGCAAGTGGAAAAGTTCTTTCCTACGTGCGGCTATTACCGCTGATTTTGAATCTCAACGGCGAACCGTATAGACTCCAGGATCATTATCCCTTCGAGAGTGTCTTCGGGACCTATCTTCCTCCCGAGTTGCTGATGAAGACTGCTCGACAGGTCTCCAAGTCGACATCGATGGCCGCACGTGGCCTGGCGATCTCGACGGCGATCCCGCACTTCAGCACACTGTTCGTCACTCCACTCTACGAGCAGATCCGCCGGTTCTCGACCAACTACGTTCGGCCCTTCATCGAACAATCGCCGATCAAGGGAGCATGGGTTGGCACCGGTACGGAGAACAGTGTCTTGCAGCGCAGCTTTCAGAATTTCTCGAAGATGTACTTTTCCTTTGCATTGACATCGGCTGACCGGGTCCGTGGTGTGTCAGCGCATGCCAACAATTTCGATGAAGTTCAGGACATGGACCCTAACCTGATTCCGATCATCAAGGAAACGATGTCGGCATCAAAGTGGCGTCTCTCGATGTACACAGGTACGCCAAAGACGCTCGACAACACGATTGAAGGGTTATGGCAATCATCCAGTCAAGCTGAATGGTGCGTTCCCTGTATGAACTGCAAGAAACTCAACGTCCCTCGCATAGGCATCGACTTGGAGAAGATGATTGGACCGATCAGAAATGACATTTGCGATGACAATCCAGCAGTCATCTGCGCAAAGTGTCGATTGCCGGTCAATCCACGTAAAGGACGTTGGATTCACAGATTCAAGGAGCGAAGATTCGAGTTCCCGGGATACCACATCCCGCAGGTAATCATGCCAATTCACTATTCCAGCCACAAGCGCTGGGGCGAACTGCTAGCCAAGCAGCAAGGATATGGCAACTACACCATCCCACAGTTTTATAACGAGGTCCTTGGCGAGAGCTACGACGTTGGTGCCAAGCTTCTCACCAAGACTGATTTGGAGAACGCCTCTGTGCTGGCGTGGGCAAACGAACCACTACATGGCGCAGATGCAGTCAGTCACAAAGAAGACTACATCCTTCGAGTCCTGGGTGTTGACTGGGGCGGTGGTGGTGAAGTAAGAAGAGGCGCCGATAAGAAGAAGACCGAGAACATCACAATGAGCTTCACTTGTGCTGCAGTGGTTGGCTTGCGTGGTGACGGCAGATTAGATGTCATCTATGGTCGACGATTACTGACACCACACGACCACATGGAAGAAGCCAAACAGCTCATGCGCATTTACCAGATGTTTGATTGTCAAATCATGGCACACGACTACAACGGTGCTGGTGCCCTTCGGGAGACCATCGCCGTGCAGGCTGGCATCCCACTTAACCGTGTCGTGCCTATAGTTTACACTCGTTCGGCCTGGCAGAACATCATGAACTTCCACCGATCGGAAGATCGTCACAGCCGAAACTTCTGGCTCGTTGACAAGGCTCGTAGCCTTCAGCTCCTCTGCCAGTGCATCAAGATGATCCAGATTCGTCTATTCAGACACGACTACGTGAGTGAGGAGAATCGTGGTCTGCAGCATGACTTCTTGAGCCTTATGGAGAACAAGGTCGAAACCGCACGTGGCCCGGACGTGTATACAATTCAGCGCAACCCCCACTTCCCAGATGACTTTGCACATGCTGTCAACTTTGCGGCATGTTCTATCTGGAATGAGACCAAGTCGTGGCCAAATGTGGCTGAATTGGCACATCTCAAGATGACGATACATCAGATGAATCAGATCAACCCGGTGCGGCCGTGGCTTGATGGTGGCTATCTCGGGCAGCCGTAACATGTAGGTGCATGAACGATGATGCCCAACGCTTGATCGAGTCCCACCAGGCTCGATAGAGCGTATGTATACGGTCCACATCTGATGGGTGATTGCCGTAGACGTCGTTTACGTGTGAGCCGAGAGATGGCAAGTGCATCGGTGGACAGTTCCAGGCCAGCCGCAGACCCATCCACTGTTTCTCCGGCCCACCATAACGAATCTCCAGGTGGGCGAATGGATAGTAGCAACTGAGCCCGAGCTTCCTGACCGAGGCCAAACGGTAATCGATAGCAGCATTGATTGCTGCTTCGTGAAATTCCTCCTCATTATCGGCAACGAATTCTGCTGACTTGTTACCGATCGGATCGTACCAACGAAAAGTGAAATTATCCTTGATCATCGAACGACTCCAAAGGTCCGGGTGTTGGCCCGGTTCCACAGCTTGATTCCCATTTCCCATGCCTTGCGTGGTACTACCCATCCTGGCACGCCTGCAATGGCAAACTCATCGAGCAACTTATTGTCGTTCGCCAGCGCCATGCTAACGGCATTCAGATCAAGCATGGGTTGCCGCATCCTACCAGTCAGAGCTTGGTTGACGCCTGGCTTGGGAACCCAAATGGCGTCTGGATTTTCTGATAGGTAAAGGAGACACGGCCGCTGTTTGGCGCTTGGAACGCAATCACTTCTTGCCGAAGTGATGCGTCCCTCGGTAAACAGGAAGGCCAACAGCTCGAAAAATATGCTGGCCGGCAAACCTTCCTCATCGAATCGAACCAAATCATAAGCACGATCGATTGCTTCACTGTTACCACCAATCTCATCAAACCAAGCCATCAGATTGGCGAACACGTATTTCAGTGTGCCAGCACCGCTTGACTGCCACAAAAGCAGACGACGGTAAGCTACAGCTCGCAGGAAAGCCGAGACGGCACGCCTGATGGATTGTATTACCTCTGAGTCGAGCAACGTATGCCCGATGTCGAGGTACTTCCATCTGGCGCCGATCATGTAGACGTGCGCAGGAACCCAGTCAACGGTGACGATACTGTTATGCTGTCCAAGTCTGAGCCAGGATTGCGGCTTGGCAGTGTGGGTGAGATGATTCGGTAAGAGCAGTGGCCACGAGGCTTTTTGTTCAGCAGCGGTCATGGCATCTATGCCAGGCCAGTAAGCAGTCTGGGCGTCCACAATCCGAATGGGGCAGCCGATTGATCTGGACAACTCCACAGCATTCCCAGTACCAGTCCCACTCAACAGCAGACCGCTCGTATCGTACCGGTACACACGTGCAAGCACATCATGGAGTATGCAGCCGGCCACAGCCCAAGCTAATTCACTGTCGTAGCCAGGTTTTCCGAGCAGGTCGATGTCTGACTTGACGAAGGCTGATGGCAGCGGCAAGCTGACCTTGTACAGCTCATCCGGTGAGGGCAATTCGTGCTTCCTGACATTACCACCAAGCTCGATGGCATAATCAGAGGTCATGAAGCTGGCATAACGTTCAGCCCAGCCGCAACGATCAAGGCCCGGGACCGTCTTTGGCTCGTGAAATTTCTGTGAGATCGTGATGGCGTGTACTTGCCAGGGTTTGACAAAGGTCGGAACGCCGATGTTCTTGTGAATGCAAAGGTTCCGCAGCCACGACAGCGGAGCTTGGTCAAACTCCTTGCCAGGTGCTGTGAAGTTGAGGGTCTGTCCCTTGTAGAAAGCACGACCACTGTAGAAGTGTCGGCCGTCTTCGTAGTGAATGACTTGATCAAGCCGAAAAGTCGCGTCAGAGATCACTTCATCGTTGCGGGCCAGTTGCCAACCACGACCTGTTTCAACGACGATCGTGCCGTTCACCACTACACGGCGGTTCTGCCGACGACTATCGTAGATTGACTGCAGCCGCTCACGGGTTGCTAGAAGGCACCCCTTGATGAAGCGTTCCAAGTCATCATCGTTCCAATTGAGACGGAGCACAAACGCTGACATCTCAACGGTTGGCATGATGCTAAGATGCTCTTCCAGAACATCTTCCCATCGTCGCGCTGATTTACGTAACAACGACATCCACTGTACAGTTGTCAGTCGACGCAGAAAATGATGGATCTCCTCACCAGGCCGATGGTCGGCAATCCAGCCATCGGCGGCTTTGGCGTGTCGAAATAATTGCAGCGACAGCTCGGGTGCCCAAAAGATGATCCGTCGACTTGGGCAGTGATCGTGCAGATAGGTGGTCGGCACGGATTCTGGATAAATGGCCACAATCGGCAGATTACCACCGTCGTGACGTAGTTGATCGATCTGAGTTCGCAAGGCAAGTAGCGCATCGGTGAAGACGAACAAGTCATTGCCGTAGCGTGGGTGTGAGTTGTCGATGGCCTCGAATAGGGCAATCCCGGGTGCGTGTTCTGGGCTGTACTCAAAGCTGGGCAAAAGTGATCGGTAGCGAAAGGCAGCAGCCACATCGTCCTGTACACTGAAGAACTGAAGTGCAGAAATTCGACCCGGCAGATCACTGTACGGTATGACCAAGACCTCTTTCCACTGCGAACTCTGCCTGCCCCAACCATGGAAAACCGAATCAAGTGGACCATTGCCGATCAGCTCATCAACATCCTGTCTCGTTGCTGCGACGAAAAATTGTCCGCCACGAGTGGCCCACTGTTCGGGCGTCTGGTTGTGGGCCAGTAGCCGCAGCTTCAATGGCATAAGCACCTGGCTGCTGGCGAACTTGCCGATGTTAGTTGTAAGAAAAACACGGGTCTTTTTCTGACAGTCAATCATCTTCTGGTAGCGAGCATGACCATGCACACCAAGATCCAGCTCCCTCAATCCAGGTAGCCGCTCAGCCATGTGAACAAGAGTATCTGGGATGGAAAGGCCCCAAACCTTGGACGACAGCTCGATCATGTCGCCAGCCGCACCGCAGGCTTTACAATGATGCCATTGACCGTTGTCTGTGGTATCTTGATAGATGAACAGCTGGCCGTTACCGCACGACGGACAGCGAATAACGCACGGAAGCGCCTCAGCCGGGAAATCGATGTTCAGTGACTGAAGGACATCAGTCCACAAAACAAGACGGTTGAGATTCGTCGGAGGACGAGACATGGATCAGACCCTCGATCTCAGTGGACGCGAACGGTATCGGCTATCACAGCTACTTGACGCGCCAGAGTTTGTAAAACAGGCCGAAGCTGCCGACCTGTGCGGTGGTGAAGATCTCCCACCGGAAGTCTATGCCGATCCTGTCCATCGCCTCTACCCGTGCCATACACCTTCAGCCACATGGGCAAGCACGGCATTCTTCCTCGACAAGAGAGCTTCCTTCGCGTCTCGTGATGCTGCTTTCGTTGAGGATCGCCTCAACTACTACGCAAAATATCACGGTATCACACATGTGATCACCCAGCTGTATGAGAAATTTGCAGCCTCGAAGACTTTGCCTGAAGAAGTGCTTAGCGACGACGATTACGCACTGGTCGTAAATCGAAGTGGCGAGCAGCTCCGACGTTACCCCCTGCGCAATAGCTCAGAAGTCAAGGCTGCTGCAGCTTACCTGCACACGCATCGCGACCACTTCCCATTTGCCATGAGACGAGACTGGTCGGATAAGGTTCTGCAGAAAGCAGCAGTCTTCGGCGTCAATCTTGGTGAGCACAACGACTACGTCGAACGACAGGCAGGCAATGGCTACTGTACCGCTAAGGTTGCCATCGACTTGATGAAGGATCGAGTGAACGCATCACGCAAAGGACCCGGCCCCTTGTCAGAACTGCAGATCGAGATGCTCAAGCTATCCTCGATGTTGGAGAAGAACCCTTCCCGCATCCACGAGCCCGGGATGCGCGTCAAGCTGGCTAGCGTGATCGATGACTTCGATCGGAGCACCGGCATCTGGCGTGAATACGGCGACAAACTGCAACGTGTTGAAGAGACGCTGTTCGAGCTCACCAACGAGAAGATGGCCAGCGCTGTGAAGGAGCACATCTCCACGGCAACAGGAAGCATCTATCACACCGCCGACTTGGAGAAGCTAAGCCGATCTCAGATCAACTCCTATTTGGGTGATGACTTCGCCGGCGCGATTAGCACCAACGGCAAGGTTGACATCGAGAAGGCAGCTGCCATCGTGCCTACGCTTGACCTCGGCATCGCACATCTCTTCGACCAGATGATGGAAGCTGCTGGGCTTCAACCAGCAGCCAAGGAAGCAGGCGACGGCTATGGTTTTAGCCGTGACTACCTGCTTCACATGGCTGACGATTACCGCAAGGCCGTAGGAACGGCATGAATGGCCTTATGACGGCCCAAACATCGCAGCAATCAAACCTTTCTGATCAAAGAGCATGCCTAGGCGTGCTCTTTTCTTTGATGGCAAACTGGTGCGTCGTCGCACGACTTCTTTGACACCATTCTGCCTGGTATCCATCAGGCGATCAGCCAGTTTGACCGCCTTGTCGAGTTCCTTGACAGTAGGAAACTCATATTTGGGGTGCTGAAGGTAAGCAGGGTTGTACCCATTGCTCACGGAGATGGGCTGACGACCCAAGATGGCGTTGATTCCACCAAGTTGCTTGTCAGCCAGTGGTTTGTAATCAACCTTGAGTTCAAGATAGTTGCGCACCGGGTGCGCAGGTAGAACCTTCGGCATGGTCATGCCTCACTAGGTCCCCGCCAGAAACTTCCGCAGGTAATCGATTTCGGATTGGAGAGCTTCACGGCGGGTATCAAACGGTCCCAGTACGACTTGTGACCCTGTCGAAGGGGTCATGTCAGCCAACCACTTTCCTGGGTGGTCTGGGTCAGGCTCAACATGGCTGGCTCTTCGCGTCATGGGAACGCCAAGGTCAGCAAGGGCAAGGGCCAGATCGTCATCATGGATGAAGACGATCCGGCCCGTTTTGTCGATCAGCAGTTCAATGTCACCAGGCAATCCACTGCTCCTTGCTATTGCTTATCAGAGACCAGTACCTCCCAGCGTCTGCTTCTGTTGTTGACCAGACGACAGGTCAACTGCTTGACACTCCGGTTTGAGTTGTTTGGAAGTGGTAGTGCCAAGGGCTTCCTCAAGCTCTTTGGTTAGAGCTTTACAGGCCGGTCCCTGCACGTTGCTGACTTCAACAATGATACGGCCATCCGAGTCAACTTCGAGCGTGATGATTGGTTCGGCTTTCATCGATCTCCTCCAGAAAGTCCGGGGCGGTTTCGTCAAGAGCAACGTACTCGATGCCCATGGCTTTCAATCCAGGCGACGAGTCAAGATGTTGGTCTAGCCGAGCGCAAAGCTCAATCACTTGTTGATTGGCTTTGTTCTTGTCCTTGGCTTTGACCTTCAATCCGAGCGCAGCACCGATTTCGTACAAGAATACTCGATCGCATGCCATGGCAAGTCTCCTAACTGAGCGAAACCTGTCCCTTGAGCGTCACTTTGAGGCTACCCGATGCGAGGTCCTCTTCTTGTAGCAATGAGAAACCTTTCTTCTTCAGCGTCTTGATAGCCATTTCCTTGACGTATTGCTGTTTGAGCTTCTCGCCGTGCCTTCCGATGCGATCGACAATGGCCTTGCCGGGACCCCAGTGATCAAAGTAGATCTTGAAGGTCCCATCACCGTTGTCGAGAACACCGATCTCGTAGGCTTCATTGTTGCCTGGGACTCGAATGGCGTGGTGGCACTTGCCGTATTGATCGGGCGAAACTCCATGCTTATAGGCTGCATCGTCGCCATGGTAGTCCTTGACCCACCTACCATACCATCGGATCGTAGCTTGGCCCCTTATGAGTTCGAGGCCGCAGGACTTCGCTGCTTTCTCCAGTGCATCCAGGTCGTTGACTTCGAGGTCGATGTGACTCACATGGCTCATCAATGGTCTCCTCTTCCTTGGGGAAGCCCTGTTTCCGGGACTGCAGACACAGTTCGTCAACTCCCTTGTACAGGAACTTTCCTATCTTGTTAATGTCAGAGCCGATGTACTTGAGCGTGGGTGGCTTATCTGGCTCAGAGTCGATGATTGAAGTGTCGGTCAAACCAACAAGATCTTTCAGTCGATCTCGAACCTTACGAAGCGTGCCCAGCTTACCAGTGAACAACACTGCTTTATCAGAAGCATCACCACCAGCATCAAGTATGCCACGGGCAAAATGATGGAACAACTCTTCTGGCACCGCTTCAACGACAGAACCATGTTTGTTCTTCATGTCCCACAATGGTTGGGTCAGTTGTTTGTGGCTGATCGAGAAGGACTTGTTGATGCTGATCTTCTTCAGACCGATAATCCCTGCTACTCGCTGCAGCCAATCAAAATCTGCGTCGTGTGATTTGACAGTTAATGTAGCACCGTCAACTTCACCGATAACAGCAACGGTGCCGAGGAAGTAAGCCGATTCCTCGGTCCACTTGTCGAACAGTTTGTAGTTCATTGTCACTATCCTTTTCGGTCTCGAACGACCCGATGGATGATGCGCAGAGCTTCCAAGAGCCCAAGAGTACGAATTCCACCCTCGTTGATCTTGGCTTTGATGAGTTTCACCGATTTCTCCAGGTGGTGATTGTCAAGACCCAGACCACCGAGTGGAAGAGACAGATATTGCGGCTTTTCTTGAATCAGCTTATCCAGACCGGCCTTCGTTAGGTCCACAATGCCGTCAGGTGATACTTCAACCCAACCTGCATTCTTGGCTCGTCCCAGGACAGTGAGGACAAGCCTTCGTTTTCCGGCCCGAATGTCTTCGTCAGTACCAGCAGAGGAGGCGATCCCTCGCCTCCTGCTGCTGATAGCAATTCTGGATGCGATGTTCGGCCGGACATGCTTGCCGACTTGCACGATTACTTCTTCACGGTTCATGGAACCACACTCGAAGAGAAAAAGCAGCAGATCGACAATGTGACCGGGCCGATTATCGCTTGCCATTGCGGCCCTCCGGTTTGCCACTCTTGACCTCTGCGATGACTTTGGTCATGACTTTGTCGCAAGCAGCCCAGTCACCGAGGAAGTCGTGAACATCTTCCGGCTGAATTTGAAGCTGTGTTGCCGTTGGATTTGACTCCAAACACAAACGCAGGCGACTCATCAGCATCGTGACGGTGTCACGAACCGGCGTTCTGATTGCAGCCTTCTTCCGTATCTTGCGCTTGTTGTATGTAGCATCCCACTTGTCAACAACTGCAAGGCGGCTGCTCTCGGTAGTCCCCTTGCGAACCTGTGTGATGAACTGGTCCGCTTCAGAACCAGACAGATTGCTCTTGGCGATCAACTGCAGCGCCGCAGAGTATACCTTGTCGTTATCGATCAGGGGTGAGATCTTGGTGAAGATCGACCGAGCGATACCATTGGTGTTGACACCCAGCGCTGCAGCCTTCTGGATGTTCTTGTTCTGCAGCATGTGGACGTTGACCGCCTTGTAGGTCATGCCAAACTCTTTTGCTGCATCCTTCATGGGCATGCGATGATGCTCGATCATGTAGGCGATGTTGGCCAGCATCTCCTCATCGCTCACTGGCTTGCGCGATCCACGGGTGTTGATCAGACGCATGAAGAGATCGAGGTCGAGCGCATTCGTCATGTGCATGACGTATGTGTCAAAATGCGTGATTCCGACAACCTCCATCGCCTCAAACCGGTGCAACCCGTTTATGATCGAGACCGGTAGCCCCTTGATGACGTTCAGCGTTGGCATCAGGAACGTAGCGCCCGGTGCCTCCATCAGCATGCCGTATTCCAACGCAATCTTCTGATCGACGACTCGGCCAACGCGCGACTGCTGCTGCTCGCTGGCTTTCTTGTCGACGTCGGACACAGCGTAGTTTTTGACGATCTCAAAGAACCAGTTGTGCATTTTGCACATCGCCTCGTAGAGAGGATCGTGAGCCCACTTCATGAGTGTCTCCTTTCAAGTATTCCAGCTGTCGTCTCCCCACGTGCAGACGGCACACAAGCCTGTCTGCTTGACGATGGGGGAGCTACCACACGCAGAGCACTCTTGAGTCTGATCTTTGATGGCGATAACCATTCTGCGAGCAATCGGATCACGAACGAGACGTGATGGCACTTTACTGCCATTCAGATTTGGTTCACCTCGACCAAAGACGAGACAGCCGTACCTGCACCAAGTCAGTGATCGACCTGAACCGCCACCTTTCAACTCGAAATGCCCGGGTATGGCAATCAGATCTTCAAGTCCGGTTTCAGACTTCGTGATGCGAATGCCGTCCTGAATTGTACGGCGTATGAATTGTCTCATTGGGCGATAGCCCTTGGGCGCTTTACCGTGACACGCTTCCACCAGTATCGGGTGATTGAGTCTCTCCGCTTGCTTCAGGACTTGCATTGGTTGCTCCTCGTGGTAGGCCAAGTTTGTCCCAGACAGAGTCAGGCACGAAGGCAAATCGCGTCTGCAGCATGTGCTCGACAAGCTCAGTCAGGTGGACGACCCTTTTGACGAACTTCTCGGCAACCACGACCCAGCCACCAGTGCGGTGTGGATTATCAGTGGGGCCGACGTACTTGTGAGTCATACAAAGTTGCACACGCATGCGACACTGACGACTGTCACACAATGGACCTGCTGGGATCTTCTTCGGATCAGAGTCGGCAGCCAAGGCGAGCTCGCAGCGATTATCGCACTGTTGGCAGTACCAGTGACGGTACATCTTATCCAGGTCGGCGTCCTGCACAGACACCAGGATGATGCCCATCTCCATGTGCTTCTTGCATTCAGAGCAAGGCTCGTGATCGAGACACATCATGTGAGGTGCCTCGGCATCGCCGGGTAGCCGACCACACAGAGCTACGCCGGAAGCCTCGCCACAGAAGAAGCACTGCATGAGGCTGGGGTTGACACCATACTTGGATGACAAAGTGATGCTGCTCATTGCTTCTCCGACTTGAGTCGTTCGATCCTGATGATGAAGTACCCAGTGTCGCCCTTCCACGGTGGAGAGAGCAGGTACTGTTTGTAGTGCAGACGCACCATCTCGTTGGCATGCACTTCTTCAAGCTGCTTCACGATCTCTGGGTTGTTCACGCTGAACTCCCAAGTGTTGGCGATCTTCTGGTTATCGCCAGAACCGACAGTGCGCAGCCCAGGCATTGCCAGCTCACCTTCAGTGGTGGTGAAGATGATGCCTTTGCGGCTGAGCTTCTGAATGAAGCCGTCACGGTGGCCATCCGAATAGGAAATGCCACCTATCATCCAGCCGCCGCAGCAGCCAAACATAGTGAGACAGATGAAGCCAATGACGATCAAGAATAAGCAGCCGCTGCCACCGTTGTGATCTCGCATGGAAGGAACCTTTCCTGGCGGTGTTGGTAGAGGGTGAACGAAAACAGGCGGCAACCTTCGTTGCCGCCCTCTAATTTCAGTTGCCGAAGTCATAGACAGTGACCTCAAGACCCTTTGCGATCAGAGTCTCGTTGATGATGGGTTCGATCTCTTCCCACCTACCTCCTGCTAGGCCGCAGCCAATCCGAGGCATGTGGACGGATGCCTTCTCTTCGATGGCGTATTCAGCAACCTTCTCCAAGCATGTCCTGACGGCGTCGTAACGAATGGGAGGACCTTCGTTGTAGCCGTAAGCGTGCTGGGCAATCATGTTGGCAACAAAGATATTGGGATCGACGTGAATGAACTGTACGAAGCCGAGCTTGGCTTGATCAGCGCGTTTATCGAACAATTCACGATAAGCATGTTCAGGATAGGGCCATCGTTTGCTGATGGCCACGACGAAGCCAGCTCCCCAGCCGCCTTGATCGTTGCAGATGTGTGTGATGACCTTCTTGCCACGGCCGTTGGGAACCGTAGCGTCACCCTTGACGTACTTGATCTCAGACATTGCCGTTCCTTGAAGGTGTAGGAATGAAAAGGTGGCGGCTTTGTTAAGGAGGTTGAGCCACGCCACCATGACCTCCCGGCCCTTTGTCAGAGGACTCCGAACTTACGTCACGTTTAGGACACGTGACCTCCCGACCCCCTCGTTTTATGCCTTGCGGGTAGGCCGCCCAGTTTACGTCGGGGCTCCGACGGCGCTTCACTCCTCGATGACGAGGTGTTTCCAGAGACGATGTTCCTTGGGAAAGCGCTTCTTGAGAACCTGCACCAGAGGTTCATTAGGAGGCCAGATGCAGACGCAGTCGTTGACGATGGCACCGACGAGATACGCCAAGTCGGCACCAATGTTCTGTTCCTCGAACGACTCGGTCTCGTGGTACGTGGTCTTGTACAACTCACGTATCAGAGCGACCATGTCCTTTTCTTCGCTTGGTGGGCGCTTGCTTTTCACGAAGTCGTCCACCGCCTTCACAGCACGCTTGCTGATCCTTGTAAGAGAGGCTTTCGAGAGCGACTTCGTCGAAGAACCTTTCGATGAGCGCTTGACGGCTATTTTCATTCAACAACTCCCAAGCGATGGCTAACGCATCTTGCAGGTCGCCGACCTCGTGGTCTGGCTCTGAATCCAGGCCGTGGATCTCGGCCGACTTCAGAATGCAGTTGTATCCATCGTAATTGACGGGTTTGGCTTTTGCCACTGTCACCTCCAAACCGGTCCAGCCGAAGTGGAGATCCAACGGTCCTAGGGATCAACCCTTTTTATCGGTACTCCTCGCGTCTTCACCCCACTTCGGCCTTCCCAGCACAGCTGTTTCAAACCTTGATGGTTCGCTTACCACGGCCATGAGCACGCATCACAGCTGTCTCAGCTGCACATTGAGTGCGAACGGCCTTGAGATGCTCAGCCAGCTTGACGGTTACTGACTGTGCGCCAGCATCCTTCAGGTCCTTGTTCAGATCAGAACAATCGTACTCGCCGAGCGAAGCATTGAGATCAGACATCTTCATCTGCAGCTCGGTGGTCATCAGGAAGTCGAACGCCCGATATTTGTCAAAGGCATTACGCACCATCGCGATAGTGGCGTTCTTGATGATACCACCCTCGCCGATGCGATTGACCAGATTGTCGACAGCTGTACCGAGCTCGTCTTGCAGACCCACGATGATGGTATCAGCTACACGCTTTGTGAAGTTCTGACCATACTCCTTCATCTTCTTGACGTACCCAGTGGCATTGACGCCACTCAGATACTCCATGTCAACGCCCTCATCGAGCTGAATCGGGATAACGATCTTCTCGACAGAGAACTTTTCGCCAGCAGCAGCTGCCGAGATTGGAATGAAGGAGCGGACCGCATTCCACACTTCCGGTGGGTGGTCTTTGACCTCTTGCTTGGCCCATTCAGTGACTTGTGTCCAGTCTTCGCAGAAAGCCTCAACGGTTGACTTGAACTCCCCATTCTCGATTTGTTCCAGCTCATCGAACAGGTCGACTAGCCGACTGCGTGGGATGATACTGAGGCCACGGACTGGGAAGCGCAAAAGCTCACCCAAGTCGTCGTTGTCCGTGTCTGGGTTCAGGATGCGGGCTTTGTTGATACAAGCCTTCAACTTGCTCTCAACGTTGGTGAATTTTTCTCGCCACTTGGGCGGCATCAGGTTCCACCTGGGCTTAGTGGTCACCTTGTCGCTGATCTCCTTACCAGAGACATCGACTTTTGCACCACGTATGTGGTACTGACCACGCCACATGTGGACGGACACCACCACGAAAGCAACACTCTTGGCGAGCTGCGTGGTGATGTCAGCGACCTTTGCTCCCTTTGCCTTTACGGCTTGAGTGTCGGCTTCCATTGTTGCTGTTGTCATCGTACTCCTGCATGGTCATCTTGCAGAACTCATCTTTGACACTGTCTTTCATGTCATCGAGGAGTTGTGCAAGTCGAATGTCTTGCTTGTCTGACACAGAACCAGTGATGCTGGAGTTCCTGGTGGCCATCTCCAGTAGCTCACCACGAGCCTGCTGCATGATGGACATCACCCCAGCAAACGTGCGGATTCCCTTCATGCTCATGCTTCGACCTCCGCATACTTCTTTGAGTGTTCCAAGAGCTTATTGCCGATGGCATCCAGCTTGCGGCTAGCTACCTTTAGCATGGCGTAGAGCTCAGCTCGTCGAGCGTTTGGCTGCATCTGCAACCACTTCTTGTTCTCCTCAAGGTAGCCCGAGAGAGACACCATCGTATTGCTGAGGATGATCTCGATGGCGCGACTCTTGTCGCCCAGGCGAACGCAGATGTTCACCCGATTGAACTCATCGTCAGTGACGAGTGCAGATTGCAGTTTGTCGCTCATGATCAGCTCCACAGACAAAGGAAAGGTCATGGTGCAGGGCGAGAGAGCTTTGACTTCGGCACTTCGACCAGCTCGAAGCGCTTGACGCCGGCGGGACGGAAGCAGACGTTCGATTTGTTGTAGTTATCGACGAACTCAAACACCCTGCCGTCTTCCAAGATGATTCGCTCGCCGACATCCATGTTATCGCGAATCTGCTCAAAGAGACTGTCAGCCTCCTGATAGCAGGCTTTGCCTTGGTCGCGCACGCGCTGATGCTTCTCGACTAACAGTTGAAGCAAGCGAGCAGTAGGCGGGGTGAGGGTTTCGGTTGCAGTCGTCACGGTAGTTCCTCCAGTACATTTTTACTCAGTCGGGCTCCCAGCCCGCCTCGACCACTTCCTCGAAAGTGTCGAAGGTTTCGTGGGGTACATCCTTCAAACCTTCCAGCGTCTTCGGCATCTTCTCCTTCAGCTCGAAGAGATGGATCTTGAAGACGGTGGCTCGATAACCGTAAACGTCGCATCGATCCAGGCCATCGATGAGAATGCCCAGCTCAGATTGTGAGCCGTCCTTGTGCCGGCGGATCATTGGGAGAAATGGATGATATGGCCAACAGTAAAGTGGATTGTTGATGAGCAAGAATCTCTGTGGCAACGTCAGGTCTCTGATTCGCATGGTGATAATAGACGTCCTCAATTGTTGGAAGGGCGAAGACGGATGCTGCGTGTCGACTTAAAGACCTTCGATTCAGCCGACTCGCTAGAGACTGGCGTTGCTGTGTCTTTGCAGAATGCTTCGATCGAATCGATGTTCTCCTTGTCGAGCTTGGCCACTGGAGTGATGACCTTCTTTGCAGCCAGCAGCTCTTCCGGATTGGGCGTATAGAAGTCAGCCCGTGCCTGTGCAAGTTGCTCCGGCGAAGGCGACTTATTGGTCTGACAAAACTGCCGTATAGCTTCAAAGTTGCGTCGTGCCGACATACGAACAGCCTTCTTGACCAGCTGTTCCAATTCAGCACCGACGTAGCGATCTGTTGCCTTGACTGCTTCTTCTAGCGCTTCGCTTTTGATGTGAGCCGGATCGGCACCGTTCTTTCGCAGGTGGATGCCGAGGATGTCCAGCCGCTCGCGTGGTGTGGGGAACGTGGTGTAGAACACCGCATCAAGCCGTCCAGCACGCAGCATCTCTGGTGGAATGCCGACAGTGCGGTTCATAGTGAGGATGACGAAAGCTTCCTCGTTCTCATTAGCCATCCAGGACAGCAGACGGCCGAAGGCACCTAGCTTGACGCCGGTATCGCCCTGGTAGCCGCTGACCACGCCGCTGAAGGTCTTGTCGGCCTCGTCAAGGAGGACGACACAGGGGCCCTTGGCAGTAATCTGTTTGAGCACCTGTCGTTGTGTCGCTTCAGTCTGTCCGATGAGAGAACCGAATTGGGCAGCAAAGTCGTAGACCAGGAGAGGCTTCTTCATCCGCTTGGCTGTGACACGAGCCACCAGCGACTTGCCAGTGCCCGGGATGCCAAGCAGCAGACAGCCTTTGTTCTTGGGCATGCCCAGCTTGATAGCCTCTGGTGTGAAAGCCATGGCGCAGTCGTCGATGAAGCTCATGTAGTTCTCGAACCCACCGACATCGTCAACTGATTCGATGTGCGACTCATCAGCCATGGTCAGCACACCGCCCTTGGAGAAGGCAGCTCGTTGCAGACCGTGGATGGTGGAAATCATGTCTGTTGTGAAACCACCGTGTTTTGCAACACATACAGCCAAGGCATTGACAGCCTCGACCTGAGTGAAGCCACGCATCGACTGACAAAGTTCGACTCGCAGTTCCTCGGAACATTGCCGCTTCGTTGGGTCATCGATGTTGTGCATGATGAACGTGACCTCACGGTCGAGCTGCTCCTCATTGGGTAGCTCGAAGTCCATCACATGCAAACAGCTCTGGATGTCACGGTGAGCTGTCCAGTCGGGCTGCACGAAGATGATGTGATGAGAGCAGTTGTTCCCAGTGAGAAGGTTGTTCTCGACCAGGTTACGGAGGAGCTCTCGGTAGCGTGGAGTCGACTCGGTGTTCAGGAAGGGGTGGCAATCCCGCATCACGTAGATGCAATTCTTCGGGTACTTCTTCTCCTCGGGATCGGCTATGACGGCCACCAGTGCCTCTTCCAGGTTGTTCTGAGCCTCACCGGAGTCGTTGAAACCGTCGACCAGGTTCCACTCAACCACCTTGTAGGCTGCTGAGAGGAGCTTGTCGATGGCTTCCATGTCCTTCTCCATCTGCTCCAGAGCTGTCTTGTTCTTTGCCGCAGCGGCCTGTCTATCAATGGAGTGGAACAGATTCACCAGCGCAGCCGAGTCGTAGATGATGGCTGGCTGCTTGTTCTTGTCCTTGCCAAAGAAGGTGGACGGATCGGTGATGTACCGCTTGAAGAGCTCACGGTAGGCTTCGAGCTCCTCCTTCTTCTGGAAGGTAATGGCGAGCCCATCACCGGTCTTCCAGGCAGCCCGCTTGACCTCACCGACGAGACGTACAGTTTCATCGGTATTGACTGAGAGCACAGGCGTGCCAGCTTTCAGATGGATGGCGAGCGTGTCGATGAAGCTATCACTCATTCTGCGTCCTTTCACTACACGGGACATTTCTGGGCTTGGAGGATCTCCCTCCAGGTAAGGCCATCACTGCCATGCCTATAGACAACTTGGCTCTTCCTCCAGTCAGGCTCAAGTTCATGCTGATGGGGACGAACACGAACAGCCTTCATGCCAAGATGTGGGCCGTATTCAGCAATGAGCATCTCATTGACGATCAACGCCACTGCCCACTTCTTTTTCACTTCATGCTCTGGAAAGCTGTGCAAAGCAAGTACGAAGAGTTTCTCACCGCTCTTCGACTTGATGGTTGACCAACCGTGCGACATCAGCAGTGGCCAATCTGGCGACAGCCTAAGACAGACGCCGAACTGTGGATACAACCACGGGTTGGTGATGCGGCCACCATAGGAGTCGGGCTCGGTATAACCACCACTCCATACCAAAACGTGCCCTTTACGGTCGTGGATGATCTTGTAGTCGCATGAACGGAAACAACGCTTGACGTGATGTTCTATGGCTTTGAGCCATTTTGGACGATGATGACTTGACGTGTGGTGCGGCGGTTCTCTGTCAACCAACAAACTGCGCCACGCCGTCAAAGTCTTGGTAAGCTTACGAGCTTCTGACAGAGGCTTGGGTATGTCGGACAATCGACCTATACGCCAAGCGTGTCGAATCTTCAGGCATCGACAAAAGTCACCACCGAGCACGTGCATGTCGTATTGCTGCTGAATGCTTACATCAGTGTGATCATGCAGATGCAGTCGACCGTCTCGAAAAGAGATGGTGTGTTGTTTGCCGTTGCAGATGATGCGAGCGGTGGCTTCGAGACCTTTCACATGCTTGATTGTGGCTTCTATCGCACCAACAAGCTGCTCTGCATTGCTAATCCGGTTGATGTATGAGTTGTTGCGAAACGTATTCAGAGAGAAGCGTAGGTTGTAGTCAACGCTCCCAGCGTGCTCAATCATTAGAGCCACCTCACGACGAAAGGTTTCATGGTGTCGCTACGTGCAACTTCAGCTGAACGATGCACTGCGAGTTTGTGTTTGCCATCGAGTTCTTTCAAGATCGTGGCGATACCACTATTACTGCTATGGCCAATGATTCTCATGCTGAGAACGAGTTGACCTTCAATGACGGACCATCCCGTCTTCCAAACTCGATCGACCCAGTCTTTTGTGACAACCAACTTGAGGCTGGCAAATTCACCAGGAGGGTGAATATCAGCCAACTGGTGCAAGATCGTTTCGCCGTCGACATCAGGATGGAGTTGGTGTGTTATGGATAGAGATAGACGCCAGGGGACGCCTTTCAAGTTGAGGTAGCGGCATCGATACATGAGCAGGAGTCGCATCCTCGTGTAAATCCTATGCCATTCTGAGTTTTCTGAGCCACCTGGCGCAACTGGACAGTGTCCAACGGCAAGCGATGAGCAGTAAGTCAGCACTCTGAAAAGTCGAGCTGAATGCTTACACCTAAGACCGGTGTGGAAGGTCCGAAGAGATACCGGCAGACCGTCCGGTCTTAGACACTTCCAACTCTGCAACAACCGCATGCAGAAATGCTTCGGCCCACCAATCGCGATGAGCGCTTGCTCTCGCCGATAGTTGTGATTGAGCAGTACCAGGGAGCCATTGATCACAGCCACCCAG
>Ga0247727_10002023_pt1 | contig 46904 bp, 55 predicted proteins | sample WisWelCaveWW1625_FD_202498 | JGI IMG/M metagenome (GOLD analysis project Ga0247727, IMG submission 202498) | Biofilm microbial communities from Wishing Well Cave, Virginia, United States - WW16-25 | ecosystem: Environmental > Aquatic > Deep subsurface > Groundwater > Cave microbial mat | place...
ATCGCCCGCATCGACAAACCGCCCGACGTCAACGCCTCCAAACCCCGCCCCAAACACCACCCCAACCAGATCGATCTGTGCTATGGATAACTTTCCCCGGACAGCCCTGCAAGCATGGGGGGAGAGGGTTCAGTCAACAAGGATTCATTGCGTCCGCTTTGGGCCAAAGCCGTGAATGTGTAACGCTGAACCTGAATGTCGCCTTTGCTTCGTGGGCGCGATTTCGAGGATTTGGGGCCTGCTTGGTCCGTGCGGCGCCGGCGCCCGCGCATTAGTTCCACGTTTACCAAACCAAAAAATTCACCATAAAAATCAACATGAAAAGCCGCTGTTTCGTCATCTTGCCTTAACCTGAAAGCGTTTCATTGTGAGACGCTGGAACGAGCGCGGAAAAGGCGCTTGTCCGGGGGGTTGGGAAGGTCGACGCAGCAGATGGCGCGGGTGGCGGTGCTTTTGGGGGGCTTGAGCCCGGAACGGTCGGTGAGCCTTAGCTCCGGGGCGGGCTGCGCGGCCGCGCTTACGCGTCTGGGCCACGAGGTTGCCGAAATCGACCCGCAATACCCCGATTGGATCGCGCGCCTCATGGCCGCCAAACCCGACGCCGTGTTCAACGCGCTGCACGGGGAATGGGGCGAGGATGGCCGCGCCCAAGGCGTGCTCGAATATCTGAAATTTCCCTACACCCATTCCGGATTGCTGGCTTCGGCGCTGGCGATGGATAAGGACAAATCCAAGGCCGTGTTCGCGCAAGCTGGCTTGCCGCTGGCCAACGGCAAATTGATGAACCGCTTCGAGGCCGCGCGCGCCCACCCGATGCCGGCGCCTTATGTGGTGAAACCCAACGCGCAGGGCTCTTCGGTGGGCGTGTTCATCGTCCGCGAAGGCGCCAACCGGCCGCCCGAACAATTGCTCGATCCGGACTGGAGCTTCGGTGAAGACGTGCTGGTCGAGGAATTCATCGCTGGCAAGGAATTGACGGTGGCGGTGATGCGCGGGCGCGGCGCGCTTGCCGTCACCGAGATCGTGCCTAAGGGCGATTGGTACGATTTCGACGCTAAATACGCGGAAGGCGGCTCGCACCACGAAATCCCCGCGCAAATTCCCGCCAACATCACCGAACAATTGCTGCGCACGGCTGAGGCCGCTCACCACGCGCTCGGCTGCCGCGGCGTGACCCGCGCCGATTTCCGCTACGATCCCAACAGCGGCCGCGTCGCGCTGTTGGAAGTGAACACTCAGCCCGGCATGACCCCGACTTCGCTGGTGCCCGAGCAAGCCGCCTATGTAGGCATGAGCTACGACCAATTGGTGGCGTGGATTCTGGAGGACGCGTCATGGCCGCGCTGAGATCGCGCCGGCCGGGCCGGTCCGTCGAACAACCCAAGCGCGGACGGCGCTGGGGCGACCCATCGGCGGAGATGCCGCGTCTTGCCCGCATCAAATTGTCGGGCGGCATTGGCGCGGACAATGTTCCAGTCAACGGCAAGAGTTTGATGTTCGCTCTAACCGGCGCGGTGTTGGTCGTGGGCGCGGCAATCGCGGGCGCTACCTGGCTCGGTCCGTCGCTGTTCGACGCGCGCGAAGCGTTCGCACGCGCCGCCGATGCCGCCGCCGCCAATGCCGGCTTCGAGATCGGTGAGATCGAGATCGCCGGACTCTCCGGCGCCCGCGCCGCGGAAGTGCGCGCGATCATCGTGCCCGAAGGCCGCAATTCCATGCTTTCTCTGGACCCCGCGGAGGTCAAGGCGCGGGTGGAAAGTCTCGATTGGGTGGCCGCGGCGCGGGTGCGCCGGCTGTGGCCATCGACGCTGGTCGTCGAAGTCGAGCGCCGCCAAGCTTACGCGCGCTGGCTGGAAGACGGCGAAATCTCCGTCATCGACTATAATGGCGAGCGCTTGCTGGCCGAGCGCGCCGCCGATCATCCAGAACTTCCCTTGGTGGTCGGCGCCGGCGCCGGCCCCGCCGCCGAGCCGCTGCTGATTGCGCTTGAGGATTTGCCGCAGCTGCGTGCGCGTCTGAAGGCGTTGCTGCGGGTGGGCGAGCGGCGCTGGGACATGGAACTCAATTCCGGAACCACGATCGCGTTGCCCGAGGCAGGCGCGGCCGAGGCGCTCGCGCGCCTGGAGACGCTGCACGCCGAACACGGCTTGCTTGACCGCCCGCTGGCTCGGCTCGACATGCGCGCGCCGGGCCGGCTCGCTGTGCGCGTGCATCCCGAACTTGCGGGCGGATCTCGCAGCTTGCGCGGAGGCGCCTGATGGCCTCGGTATTGGTGCTCACGGAAAAATACCAAGAAGACGCGCACGCGCCGGCGCCGCTTGTGGCGGTGCTGGACGTCGGCGTCTCGAAAGTGGTTTGCCTCGCCGCCCGCCGCGATCCGGTGCTCGACTTGCATCCCGAGCGGCCGCTGCGCGTGCTTGGAATCGGCCAGCAGACCGCGCCCGCCATCGCCAGCGGCAAGCCGGCCGATTTCGACGCCTGCGCCCGCGCCATCGAAGTCGCCATCGAGGAGGCCGCCGCCATGGCTGGGGCGCCGATCAAGCGCGTGGCGGCGTGTTATTCGGGGCCTGATGTCACCGCGCGCATTGTTCGCGGCGCCGTGCGCGTACGCGGCAAGGTGATCACTTCGCGCGACCTCGAGGCAGTGATGCGCGCGGCCATGCAAGCGGCGCCCACGCCGCAGCTTTCGTTCCTGCATATTGAACCGCTGCGTTATGTCATCGACGACAACGAGCACGTCATCGATCCGCTTGGCCATGCCGGAAGGATGCTCGCGGTCGAAGCCTGCGCTGTCACCGCGCCGACCGATGCGCTCAACGCGCTGCGCGGCTGCATCAGCCTCGCCGGCGCGGAAGTGGAAGACATTATGGCCGGGCCGAAAGCCGCGAGCCTTGCGGTGCTGACGCCGGAAGAACGCGAAGCGGGCGTGTTGCTGGTCGATTTGGGCGCGGGCTCCATTGGCTTGGCGGTGGTCGCCGGCGAGGGCTTGCTGCATGTCGAATCGGTCGCTGCCGGCGGGGTGCGCCTGACCCGCGATTTGGCGCTCAAGCTGGAGACAACGTTCGCCGCCGCCGAGCGGGTGAAGCTTGCTTTCGGCGCGGTGGGCGGGGCGTGCGATCCGCTGCAAGCGGTGCAGGCGCCCAAGCTTGGCCTGGATGGCCGGCTCGAGGCCGCCACTACGTTGCGCGGGGTGATCGCCGACACGCTGACGCCGCGGCTGGTGGAAATGTTATTGCAGGCGCGCGAGCGGCTGGCGCGTGCTGGTTTCAGCGGCGCGGCGGGCCCGCAACGCGCCGTGCTCGTCGGTGGCGGCGCGATGATCCCCGGCATGCGCGATGTGGCGGCGGAAGCGCTGGGCATGCCCGTGCGCATCGGCAGGCCGTTTGAACTTTGCGGTTTCGACCACGGCGAAGCCGGCCCCGCTTACGCCGCCGCCGCCGGCCTGCTGCGCTGGCGGCTCGACAATCCGAGCTTGGACGATGTCGATGAAGTGTTCCAACCCAGCCTCGCCCACGCCGCCGCCGCGATGCGCTCCAGCGCAGGGCGGGCCTGGAGCTGGCTGCGGGAAAATTTTTAGCGACAGCGCGCGCAAGCTCCGCTGCACCCAAAAACCGGTTCCCACCGCGGTTTAGCCGCAAATCCGCCGCCTCGCCTCTGTAAGACTTAACGAAAGCTTAAGCCTCGGCCGCGAGGCTGGGGCGAGCATGGGCGAATCGTGAGCCCGGGAGCGGGTGATGAACCAGTACAGCGCGCCCAGTTTGCAGGAGAAGAAGCCGCGCATCGTGGTGTTCGGCGTCGGCGGCGCCGGCGGCAACGCCGTCAACAACATGATCGACGCCAAGCTTTTGGGCGTGGACTTCGTCGTCGCCAACACCGACGCGCAAGCGCTAACCCGAGCACGCACGCCAAACCGCATCCAGCTCGGCCATTCCATCACCGAAGGGCTAGGCGCGGGCGCGCGCCCTGAAGTGGGGCAAGCCGCCGCGCAGGAGAGCCAACCGGAGATCATCGAATTGCTTGACGGCGCGCACATGGTGTTCGTTGCCGCCGGCATGGGCGGGGGTACTGGCACGGGCGCGGCCCCGGTGATCGCCCGCACCGCGCGCGAACGCGGCATCCTCACCATCGCCGTAGTGACCAAGCCGTTTCACTTTGAAGGCCAGCGCCGCATGCAGCTGGCCGAAACCGGCGTGCAGGAATTGCGCAAGCACGTCGACACCTTGATTGTCATCCCCAACCAAAACCTGTTCCGCGTCGCTAATGAGCGCACCACCTTCGCCGAAGCCTTCCAGCTCGCCGACCAGGTGCTCTATTCCGGCGTGCGCGGGGTCACCGATTTGATGGTGATGCCGGGCCTGATCAATCTCGATTTCGCCGACGTGCGCACGGTGATGGCCGAGATGGGCACGGCGATGATGGGCACCGGCGAAGCCGCCGGCCCCAACCGCGCGCTCGAGGCGGCCCACGGCGCCATGGCCAATCCGCTGCTGGATATAGTGTCGATGCGCGGGGCCAAGGGCGTTTTGATCAACATCACCGGCGGCTTCGACATGACGCTCTACGAAGTCGATTCCGCCGCCAACGAAATCCGCGCCGAAATCGACGCCAACGCCAACATCATTCTGGGCTCGACCTTCGATGAATCATTGCAAGGCAGCATCCGCGTGTCGGTGGTCGCCACCGGCATCGACGACGAAGCCATTGTCAGCCAGCAGACCGTGGTCGAGCCCGCGCGCCGCGCCGGAGAAGCGCCGTTGCGCCGGCCTTACGTCGCCCCGCGCGCCGAGAAGATGCGCGAGCCCGCCCCGCAGCCGGCGCCGCGCCAATCCCTGGAAGAACCGCGCCCGACCTTCGCCAATGACATCGAACCAGAGCAACAACGCCGCGGCAAGGTTGGCTTGTTCGGCTGGAAAAAGCCCGCCGCGGAATCCGCGCGCGAGGGCGAGATTTATCTCGACCAGGACGAGCCCCCGGCGCGTCCGCGCGTGCGCGAAGCGCCACCGCGCGATCCCTCCCTCGACGAAGAACTCGAAATCCCCGCCTTCCTGCGCCGGCAAATGAACCCGCGCTAAGATTACGCCGTCGTTAACTCCATATTTAGTGGCGCGCCGGAAGCTGGCCGGGCGGTAAAGCGCGGAGCGCGGGGTTCGTTTGCAAATCTTGCTGGGGAGTCGGCGCTGGCTGCACCTGATGCTTGTGGCGGTTATCGTCCTTGCTGGCGCATTCGCCGTGGCCGTCAAGCTGAAAGTGGACAGCGATCTGCGCTCGGCGCTGCACGCCTATCGCACCCAGGCCGCGGGCGAGACCCAAACCACGGTGGAGAGCATCGAGGAAAAGTTCGCTCAAATTTATGGGAGCCTTCGCACGATTGGGATGCTGCCCAGCGTGCGGCGGATTGATCGCCATGGGACCAATCTGGACGACGACGCCCTCGCCTCGATTCAACAGCTCTACAACAACCTCAAAGCCAACGTCGATGTTTCCGAGGTCTACATCGTTCCGGTCGGCATCAACCCAGAACGCATCGATCCGGTGACGGGCGCGCTGGAAGCGCCGATTCTCATGTTCGATCAATTGATCGTTGGGGCTGCGAACCGCGCGATCGCCGAGGGCCAAGAGGTCGGGGAGGAGGAATTCGAAGAACCGGAAGTCGAGATTTTTGAATACCGGGCGTTTCGCGATCAGATGACATGGCTGAAGGCGCATGCGCCAACCGATGCCGGATTCCAAGGCCTTGAGCGGCCGATGCTCTCAAGCCCCGAAGTGATGACCTGCGACAATACGATTTTTGTACGCACCGGCCGCGACGCCGATCGCCTCGGCTTCATGTTCTCGGTGCCGTTTTATGGGCTTGATGGCGCGCTCAAGGGGACGGTCAGCGCGATCATGCGCACCCGCGCGCTTGCGGCGTATCTTCCAAACGGAAATTTCGCTCTGCTCAACGACGAGTTGGGCGCGCGGATCGTGTCGGAGGCGGCGGGGCTTGCATCCACATCCGCAAGTGCGGAGGCCGGATCGCTGCACTATTCAAGCCTAATAGACTTGGGTGTGCGCGATCCCGAAGCGCATTGGCAATTATGGGCGGGTCGCCCGAACCAAGACTTCACGCATAGCACCGCGGTGCGCTCCATCAGCGCGTTTCGCTGGACTGCCTCTGTGTTGGCGGCGCTGCTGGCGGTGGGCGTGGCGGCGTTCCTCGTTGCAATCGCAGGCCGTTTCCGCGCCCAAGGGATGCAACGAGCCGAACTGGAACGTCAGGTCGGCGACCGCACGGCCGCACTCAGCACCATGGCGCAAGAGCAAAGGCAATTGCGCGCGGCCGCTGACAACGCCAACCAGATGAAGTCAACGTTTCTAGCCAATATGAGCCACGAATTGCGCACGCCGTTGAACGCCATTATCGGCTACAGCGAAATGATCCTGGAGGATTTTGAAGACGAAAAAACAGATGCGACCGCCGAAGACGTTGATCGAATTTTGAAGTCTGGGCGCCATCTGCTGGCGTTGATCAATCAAATTCTTGACCTGGCAAAAGTGGAATCGGGGCGCGTGGAGATTACCAACGAGCGGTTCGATGCCGCCGCCCTTGCCGCAGCTTCGATTGAGACCATTCGGCCGGCTGCCTTGGCCAATGAGGTTACGTTGCGGGTAGATGGAGGCCAAGGGCTCGGCGCCGGATGCGGCGATGAGTTCAAACTCAAGCAATGCCTGCTTAATCTGTTGTCCAATGCGGTGAAGTTCTCGAAGGGCGGCAGCGTGACGCTCGAGGCAAGGCGCGTGCGCCAAGGCGACGTGGAGATGTTTGAGTTCTCCGTCGTCGATAATGGCGTTGGCATCAAGCCCGAGCAGGTTGAGCGGATTTTCCAGCCCTTCGCGCAGGCCGACGCAGGCACCGAGGGCAAGTATGGCGGTACTGGCTTGGGCCTCGCGATTACGCGCAACATGGCGCGCATGCTTGGCGGAGATATCCTGGTTACAAGCACCTGGGGGCAGGGATCAACTTTCACCTTGCGCGCGCCGGTTAACTTCTCGCCGCGCGCGACGGCCGCCGCCCCCGTCGGCGTGGCCGCCTGACGCGCCGCCTCACCTGCCCCATAGCTTCTTGCGCAGCGCGCCTTCGCGCTCCGTCAGCGCGCCGGCTTTGGCCAGGGTGTCGAAGCGGGCGAGGGAGGATTGGCGGTGGGTTTCGGCGTGCGCGCCGCCGGCGCTGGCGAGATGGGATTCGACGATGGCGCGAAAGCGAATGGCGTCGAGCGCCTCGCCGTCGGCGAAGATGCGGATCGCCAGCGCCAATTCATCTTCCCAGGCGGCGCGCGCGGCGGCGCTATCGCCCATCGCCTGCGCGGCAAGCCCCGAGCGTTCGAGCGCCGCCGCAAGCGCGTGCGCGGCGGACGCATCGCCTAGCGCGGCTTCCGCGAGTTGCAGGCGCAACACCACGCTTTCATCGAACGCGGCGCGCGCATGTTCATTGGCCCCGGAGTCGAGCGCGGTTTCGCCGAACTTCACCAAGGCGGCGGCGAGCCCGCGCGTGCAGCTGAGCGTGTCCGGCGCGCTGTCGTGCGCGCGGCGGCGAAATTCCACCCCGCGTGCGAACGCATCGCGGGCCTGTGCCGGCGCGCCGCTGGCGCGCGCGAGTTCGCCCAGGCGGTCCCAGCACGCCGCGGTCTCGCCAAACCAGCCCGGGCCGGCGCCGCGCGCGAAGCTTTCGGTGATCGCGCGGGCGCAATCGGCGGCGTCATGGGCGATGTTGAGTTCGCCGGTGCGCAAACCATGGTCGGCTTGGTCGAGCAGGGTGTGCACGAGAAAGCGCGCCGGCGCCTCCGCGCCCGCGGCGTGCTGGCATAGTTTTTCGGCCAGCGCGCGCGCCTGAGTGAACGAATCCGCCGCCGCTTGCGCATCGCCCAAAGCCGCGCGCAACGCCCCGCGCAAACGCCAGGTTCCCGCCAGCGCCCAGGCTTCTTGCGAATGCCGCGCCGCCAGCCTGAGCCGAGCTTGCAGTGCCTTGTCCATCGCCTCGCGCGCGGGCTCGGCCGCGCCGCGCGCATAATCGGCTTCCGCGGCCAGCGCCCAGGCGTCGGCGAGCACGGCGCGCCAGTGCGGCTCGTCCTTCTCGGTCACCGCCAGCGCCTCAAAGCGCCCGATTGCCTCGCCCAGGCGCCTGCGCGCCGATGCGGGTTGCTCGGAATCGAGTTCCAACGCGGCCAGGCGCATTTCGGCGTCGGCGATATCGGCGGCCAGCACCGGCGGCTCGCCAATTTGGGCGGCCGCCGCGCGCAACATGGCCAGCGCGCCTTCCGCGCCCGTGCGCGCGCGTCCGTGCTCGCCGGCGCTGGCGTCAAGTTCGGCGATGCGCCCGCGTGCGCGCGCGTACCAGCGCGCCGCATGAGGATCGTTGCGGTTGATGGCGAGCAGGGAATCCTCGATGCGCAACACCGCGTCGTAGGCGACCCGGGCGCTGCCCGTTTCGCCGTCAAAGCGCGCGATTTCGCCAAGCATGAAAGCCGCGCGCGCCCTTGCGGCTTGGTCCACCGCGTCGGCCAGAACAGCCGACGCCTCGGCGCGTGCGCCAGCCAGGTCGCCCGCCTCGGCATGCAGCCGCGCCAGGGCGAGACGCGGCGCGGGGTCGAGCGGTTCGAGCCGGGCGGCCAAAGCCAACGCCTCGCGGGCCAAGTCTTGGCTCGCGGCCCCACGCTCGGCGAGGATGGCGGCGCGGCGCGCGGCCAGCGCCGCCCCCGGAGCGCCGGCCTTGGCTTGGGCCAACAGCGCCTCCGCGTCTGGCCGCCGATGCTGAGCCATTTTCAATCCTCTGGCCCCCATTGGTTAGCGGTCACAAACCGTAACGCAACGTGTGTTGTGGCGGGGCGAGCGGGCGCCTTAGAGCAGGTGGTGGTCGGGGGGCCCAAACCTAGCCCTGGGGGCTTTGGGGGACAAGCGGGTGATCGATTTGCGGCGTCAGCAGACTATAGCGGGCCCGGCCATGTGCGCCGGAATCGGCGTCCATTCCGGCGCGCACGTGCGCTTGGCGCTGATGCCCGCGCCGGTTGATACCGGCATTGTGTTTGTTCGCTCCGACATGCGCGGGATTGAGAATTCCATCCGCGCCCATGCCGATTGTGTCGGCGAGACTCGCAACGCCACGACGCTGCGGAACAAAGCCGGCGTCGAAATCGCCACCGTCGAGCACCTGATGTCGGCCTGCGCGGGTCTCTGCATCGACAACCTGCTGGTGGAAGTGGATGGCCCCGAAGTGCCGATCCTCGACGGCTCGTCGGCCCCGTTCGTGCAAGTGTTGTTGAATGCCGGCGTCAAGGGCCAAGGCGCTTTCCAGCGCATGATCCGCATCGTCGAGCCAATTGAAGTGCGGATGGGGGCCAAAAGCGCAGCTTTGCTTCCGGCCGAGGATTTCGAAGGCCTCGACCTCGATGTCACCATCCGCTTCGCCGACAAGGCGATTGGCGTGCAACGCCGCCGGGTACGGCTGACGCCGCATACGTTCCTGTCTGAAATCGCCGATGCGCGCACGTTCGGTTTCTTGTCGGATGGCGAGCGGCTGCGCGCGGCGGGGCTGGGGCGCGGCGCTTCGATGGACAATGCGGTGGTGGTGGATTCCGGCCGGGTGGTGAACCCCGAGGGGCTCCGCTTCGACGATGAATTCGTCCGCCACAAACTGCTCGACGCGGTCGGCGACCTCTCCCTAGCGGGCGCGCCCATTTGCGGCCGTTTTGTGGCCGACCAGCCTGGCCACGCCCTCAACGCCCGGCTGGTGCGGGCGCTGCTGGACACGCCAGAGGCCTGGTGTTGGGCCAATGAACCCGACTGCGAGCCCGCCCGCGAGCCGGTGCGCGTACCTGCCCCGGCCCTGGTCGCCGCGCACGGCTGACTTGTGACAGCGGCAGGCGCTTTGCGCAGCGCGCTCCATCCTGTATCAGGCGGGGCACTCAATATTGTCCTGAGCGGGAAGAGGCCAGGTGATGAATTCATGGCAAATGCATATCGCGCGGGCCTTGGCCATGGCGCTTCTGGCTGGCGGGCTGAGCGCCTGCGGCGGTGGCGGGCGGGCGCGCGAGGATGTGCAATTTAACGAAGAGCCGGTCGCCAGGCTCTACAATCGCGGCGCCGAGTTTCTTGACCGCCGCCGCTGGCCCGAGGCGCTGGCCGCGTTCGAGGAGGTTGAGCGTCAGCACCCCTATTCATCCTGGGCGCGCCGCTCGATGTTGATGGAGGCGTACGCTCACTACCAAGCCAACCAATACGATGAAGCGATCGAGAACGCGCAGCGTTTCATCTCACTGCATCCCGGAAATGAGAACGCGCCTTATGCCTATTATCTGGTGGCGATGTGCCATTTCGAGCGCATCCTTGACGTCGGCCGCGACCAAGGCACCACCGAGCGCGCGCTGACCGCGCTAAACGACATCGTGCGCCGCTATCCGGAGAGCGATTATGCCCGCGACGCGCGGCTCAAACTGGATATGGTCTATGACCAATTGGCCGGCAAGGAAATGACGGTCGGGCGCTTTTACCTGACGCGCGACCAGCATCTGGCCGCCATCAACCGCTTTCGCGCCGTGCTCGAAAACCAGAATTTCCAGCGCACCTCACATGTGCCCGAAGCCTTGCATCGTTTGGTGGAATCCTATCTTTCCGTCGGCATGACCGAAGAAGCCCAGCGCATGGCCGCCATCCTCGGGCACAATTTCCCCGGCAGCGCGTGGTACGAGCGCTCCTACTCGCTGATGACGGATTCAGGCGTTGCGCCGGTGGCCGCCGAAGAGGCCGAACGCCGCGGCTGGTTTGCGCGCACGTTCGGCGCGGTGTTCTAATTCCGACGGTCGCCGGTGTTGCCTTTTCGGATTTTGCTATAATCCTCCTCAAGGGGAGGGGCACTTGAGCGTCGCCGACAAGCCGATCGTTGCTCTGTCCGCGAAAGAGGCCGCCGCCGAGTTGGGACGGCTCGCCGAGGAGATCGCGCGCCACGACAAACTCTATTACGCTAAGGACGCGCCCGCATTGTCCGACGCGGAATATGATCTCTTGCGCCGCCGCAACACCGCCATCGAAACGCGTTTCCCACATTTGGTGCGCGCGGACAGCCCTTCGCTCCGCGTCGGCGCGGCGCCGGCGGCGAAATTCGGCAAGGTCCGCCATGGCGTCGCGATGCTCTCGCTCGACAACGCCTTCGATGCGAAGGGTGCGCGCGCCTTCGTGGCCCGCGTGCAGCGTTTCCTCAATCTCGACGCGCCGCCGGTGATTACCGCCGAGCCGAAAATCGATGGGCTCTCAGCGTCGCTGCGTTACGAAAACGGCCGCTTCGTGCAAGGCGCTACCCGCGGCGATGGACGCGAGGGCGAGGATGTCACCGCTAATTTGCGCACCATCGCCGACATTCCCCACACGCTCAAGGGCGCACCCGCCGTGCTTGAAGTGCGCGGCGAAGTGTACATGGAGAAGGCGGCGTTTGCGGCGATGAACGCGCGCTTGGAGTCCGAAGGTAAACAATCTTATGTCAACCCGCGCAATTCCGCCGCTGGCGCATTGCGTCAGCTTGATGCGAACATCACGGCGACACGGCCGCTGCGCTTCTTCGCGCATGGCTGGGGCGAAGTCTCCGAGCAAGTGGCGCAGACGCAGTACGCGGCGATGCAGCGCCTAGCCAAGCTGGGCTTTCCGCTGGCGTCCATCGAACGGGCGAACAATGCCGATGCTTTGGCGGCTGCATATGCGCGCATCCTGGCTGGCCGCCAAGGGCTTGCCTACGAAATCGACGGCGTGGTTTACAAAGTGGATTCACTAGCGCTGCAGAACCGCCTGGGCTTCGTTTCGCGCTCGCCGCGCTGGGCCATCGCGCATAAATTCGCCGCCGAGCAAGCCGAGACGATCCTCGAAGCCATCGATATCCAAGTCGGCCGCACCGGTGCGCTGACGCCGGTTGGGCGCTTGAAGCCCGTGTTCGTCGGCGGCGTGACGGTGACCAACGTGACGCTGCACAATCTCGACTACATCGCCGGCGTCGGCTCGGATGGAACCCCCATTCGCGGCGGCAAGGACTTGCGTGTCGGGGACACAGTCATCATTCAGCGCGCCGGCGATGTGATCCCGCAAATTGTCGATGTGCTGATCGAAAAGCGCGAGAAGGGCGCCAAGGCGTACGCGTTTCCAACAACATGCCCGAGTTGCGGCTCGCGCGTGGCGCGCGAATTGGAGCCGGGCCAGGAAGGCGTAGTGGCGCGCTGCACCGGCGGTTTAAGCTGTCCGGCGCAGGTGGTGGAGCGGATCAAGCATTTCGCATCGCGCCGAGCGATGGACATCGAAGGCCTGGGCGATAAGCAGATCGAGGAGTTTCACGAACTCGGATGGCTGAAGGGACCTGCGGATATTTTTCGCTTGCAGGAGCATCGCGCTGAGCTCTCCGAGCGCGAGGGTTACGGCGAGAAGAGTGTTGCGAATCTGCTCGCGGCAATCGAGGCGCGGCGCGGTCCGGAATTCAGCCGCTTTCTCTACGGCCTTGGCATTCGTGACATCGGTGAGACGACCGCAGGCGTGTTAGCGCGGCGCTATGAGAGCTGGGACACGTTTGCGAAGATGGTGAAACGCGCCGCCGCTGCGGCGCCCGGTGAAGCGTTCAAGAAGCTCGGCCGCGTGCATGGCGTCGGCGCAGGTGCGCGCGCGGCGCTGCTTGCGGCGGCGGGCGAGTTGAAGCCGAGCGGCGATTTGTTCGAGCACGGCGCGCCGCCGAAGATCAAGGGCGTCACCTCGCGCGCGTGGGAGGGTCTGCGCGCTGTTTTTGGCGCCTGGGGCGATGTGGTGCGCGCGATCAAGGCGGCGGCCAAGGACGCGCCAGGGGAGGATTATCTCGAGCTCGCGCGCACCGACGGCGTCGGGCCGGTTGCAGCGGCGCATCTTTGCGATTTCTTCGGCGAGGAACACAATCGCGAGGAGCTGAGGCGGCTGCTGGACGAGGTGCGCGTTAGAGACGAACCAAAAGCTGCAACCAAAGGCGAACTAACTGGCAAGACCATCGTGTTCACCGGTGCGCTGGAAAAAATGACCCGCGACGAAGCCAAGGCGCGCGCGATTGCGCTAGGCGCGAAAGTTTCCGGCAGCGTGTCGAAAAACACCGATTTGCTCGTCGCCGGATCGGGCGCCGGCTCGAAGCTCGCGGAAGCCGGCGGGCTGGGCGTAACAGTGATCTACGAGGCTGCGTGGATCGCGCTGAGCGGCGGGTGATGTGCGCCACCTCTCCCCCGCGGGGGAGAGGTCGATCGCGCAAGCAATCGGGTGAGGGGAGGAAGCGCTAAGTTCTTGGAAGCGCGCGCCGCCCCCTCATCCGACCGCTTCGCGGCCACCTTCTCCCCCGCAGGGGGAGAAGGGATTCTATCGGCGCAATGCCGCCGTCGCTTGCTCTAGCCACACCTTCGCCTCCCCCTCCAATTGGGCGCCGATCACATCGCGCACTCGGGCATGATAGGCGTTCAGCCAAGCGCGTTCGTCCTTGGAGAGCAATTTTTCCGCCACCAGTGCGCGGTCGATCGGCGCCAGCGTCAGCGTCTCAAAACCGAGCATCGGACGTTCGCCGCCTTCGATGTCGGCGGCCGGAATCACCACTTGCAAATTCTCGATGCGGATGCCGTAAGCGCCGGTCTTGTAATAGCCGGGTTCGTTGGAGACGATCATGCCCGGTTCGAGCGGCTGGGTGTTTACCCATTTGGCGATGCGGTGTGGGCCTTCGTGCACGCCGAGATAAGCGCCGACGCCGTGGCCGGTGCCGTGATCGTAATCGAGTCCCGCTTCCCAAAGCGACATCCGCGCCAGCGCATCGAGCTGATGGCCCGTGGTGCCCTTGGGAAAACGCGCCCGCGCCAACGCAATATGGCCCTTGAGCACGCGGGTGAAGCGCTCGCGCATCTCTCTGTTGGGTCGCCCGATCGCGACGGTGCGCGTGATATCGGTGGTGCCATCGAGATATTGCCCGCCCGAGTCGATCAGAAACAACGAACCGCGCGCGAGGCGCCGGTTGGTTTTTTTGCTGACGCGATAATGCACGATGGCGCCATTGGGGCCCGCGCCAGAGATCGAATCGAACGACAAATCCTTCAGCGCGCCGGTGGCGCGGCGGAATTGCTCAAGCTTCTTGCAAGCGCTGATCTCGTCGAACTTGCCGCTTTGCGCCTCCGTGCCCACCCAGTGCAAATAGCGCGATACCGCCGCGCCATCGCGCTGATGCGCCGCGCGCGCGCCTTCGATTTCCGCGGCGTTTTTGCAGGCGCGGGGCAGCACCACAGGATCTTGCCCGCGCACGATATCAGCGCCAGCGTCGTGCAAGCGCTCGAAATACCAGGCGGAGGCGCTGCTGGGGTCAAGCTTGACCCGTTTGCCTTTCAAGGCCGCCAGCGCTGATGAAAGCTCTTCGCTTTTGCGCACGACCACTTCATTGCCGAGCCATTGGCGCAGCGCGGGCGAGACTTTTTGCTCGGCGAGGAACAAGTCCGCACTGCCGTCCGCGTTAAGAATCGCTTCGCCAATCGGCAGCGGCGAGCGCGCGACGTCGCCGCCGCGAATGTTGAACAACCACGCCAGCGAGGCGGGCGAGGTCAACACCACGCATTCGGCGCCATCCTTGCCCAATTCGTCGCCGAGCCGATGACGCTTGCTGGCCGCGCTTTCGCCGGAATATTTTTCTTGCTGCGGCGCGACCTGAGCCATGGGTATGGCGGGCCGATCGTCCCAAACCGCGTCGATCGGATTGTGCGCCACGGGCAAAAGCTCGGCGCCCGCCGCTTCCGCCGCCGCGCGCAAGCGATCAAGCGAATCCGGGCTGTGCAATTTCGGGTCAAAGCCGATGCGCGCGCCTTTGCCCGCGCGTTCGCGCAAATATGCGCTCGGTCCGCCATCGACCAAATCGCGATAAGCGAACAACGCCTCATCCACCTGCGCGCGAACTTGCAGGGTGTAGCGCCCATCGGTGAAAATCGCGGCTTCTTCGGCGAGCACAATGGCCGTGCCGGCCGAGCCGGTAAAACCGCTCAGCCAGGCCAGCCGGTCATAAGCGGGGGGCACATATTCGTTCTGCCATTCGTCCTCATGCGGTACGATGAAGCCGTCGAGGCCGGCGACTTTCAGCGCTTTTCGCAAGCGGGGCAAATGCTTACGGCCGAGGGCGGGGCCGCCGGCGTCATCATAGGTCTGGAACACGATAGGCTTCCTTGGGGGCGAAATTCAGGGTGGGTTCAGCGGCTTGAGTTTAGGTGTTTCTCGGGTGAGGTTTAAGACCGCTATCCGCAAAAGTGTATGCGGAATCTGCAAGCCGGAAGCAGTCCCGCAAAGGCCTTCGGAGAAAACATGGGCGTTTGGGTAAGACCAGCGGTGGCGGTGGCGGCGTTGGCGCTTATTCTGGGTCCGTCCGCGACGGCGCAAGTGCCGGACCCGTTCGCGCGTGCGCTGGCCCGGCAGCTTGCCAGCGCCGAGACCGTGCTCAGCGCGGACGGCTATTCGCGCGCGGCGGGGCCATTCGCCGGCGGACTGGGCCAACGCGAGAACCGGCGTTTTACACTTAGCCTGCGCGCCGGCCTGGATTATCGCATCGTCGGCGTTTGCGATCGGCGTTGCGGCGCGCTTGCTTTGCGCCTCTTCGATCCCAACGACGCGTTGATTGCACGCGATATTGGCGCCAACAGCGCACCCGCAATGCACGTGCGTCCCGCCGCCACCGGCCCACATGTGGTTGAAGTAGTCATGCCCCGCTGCGCCGCGGCGCAATGCTGGTATGCGGTAAATGTATATAGCAGATAGGCAATAGGCAATAGGAACGGCGCTGCCAAGCTCTGCCTACTGCCTACTGCCTACTGCCTACTGCCTATTGCCGCCTTTCCTCCACACCAACGTCATCCAACTTTCCTTCGGAATCATGCGCTCAAGCACGAGGCCGCGCGAAGCGTAGGCCGCGCGCACCAAAGGAGCTTGCTCGCGCAGCAGTCCGGAAAGAATGAGTGTGCCGTCCGGCGCGATCACCGGCGCGAGGTTCGGCGCCAGCCCGATCAGAGGGCGCATCAGGATGTTGGCGAACACTAAGTCGAACTTTTTTCCAGCGATGAAACGCGCGCCGTCGCCGGCGATCACGCGCACGCGGTTTGCCACTTTGTTTTGCTTGGCATTGATTTTCGCGATCGCGGCGGCGCGCCGATCGATCTCAATCGCCAGCGATTTTGCGCCGGCCTTCGCCGCCGCTATCGCCAAAACACCCGAACCGGCGCCGACGTCGAGCACTCTGAATCTTGTACCAACCCACCCATTCCCGGATTGGCGCGAAGCGCCAAGTCCGGGACCCAGGGACTCAGACGGCTCAAGGCGCGGCGATTTGCTTCGGGTGTGTGGGTTTATGGGTCCCGGGCTCGCGGCCGCGCCGCGCCCCGGGCATGGGTGGGATTGGCTAGAGCGTCTACGCAAATAATATTCAAGCCCCACCAAACAGCCCCATGTGGTGCCGTGGTGGCCGGTGCCGAAGGCCTCGCTGGCTTCGATCCAGACGCGTTTGCGCCCGCCGCTGGCGCGCTGCAACACATGCGCACCGGCCACGAAAAACCGTCCCGCTCGCACCGGCGGCAGTCCTTCGAGTGACATCGCCACCCAATCGGCGGCCACGACTTCACTCTGCACCATGTGCAGGTCCGGCGCGGCCGCGCCGATGATTGCGCAAGCGCTGTCAGCGTCCTGTTGTGTTGGCGTATAGATTTCGAGTCGGAATTTTCCCGGATTTTGCTCGAACCAAGACACCGCATCGGCGGGGGAGGGATCATGGCGATCCAACTCGTCCGCGGCGGCTTTGATCGATGCGAGCGAGCCGAGGGCGGTGAGGAGGAGCATGGACTTCTGGGCCATTTGGTGCTATCAAATTTGATATCAATGAGGCGCCCATGGCGCAAGTTATTGTCAGAAATCTCGAAGACGGTGTCGTCGAGCGGCTCAAGCTGAAGGCTGAGCTGAACGGCCATTCCCTGGAACAGGAATTGCGCGACATCTTGCGCAAGGCCGCGCCTCTGACGACTGAGCAGAAGCTTGTGCTGATCGAGCGCGCCCACGCGATGACCGCGCATCGTGTTCAAACGGATTTGGCGGAAGACTTGATCCGTGAAGACCGGGATAGCCGATGACGCTCGTTGTCGATGCCAGCGTCGCGGTGAAGCTCGGTGTCGTTGAGGCCGGCGCGGAACGCGCCAAGGCGCTCATCGCGCGCGGCGATAAGATTTTGGCGCCCGACATTCTGGCTTCCGAAGTCGCCAGTGCGCTGTGGAAGAAAGAATTGCGCGGCGATCTGAACGCCGGTGAACGCATCGCGGCGTTGACAGCGAGCCTCGATGCCTATGACGAATTCGCGCCTTGCAAGGACTTGGCCGAGCGCGCGCTCGAACTCGCGGTGGCTCTCAAGCATCCAGTTTACGCTTGCTTCTACCTGGCGCTGACGGAAGCGCGCGGTGGGGCATTCGTTACGGCTGACTCGCGCTTACTCGCGCGGCTCGGGCAGGGCGGCTGGTCAGGCAAGTTCGAGGCGCTGTAATCCACATCGCACGCACTCATAGATTGGTTCCGCCGCCGTATTTTTTCGTGATGGGATTAATGCTCTTTCTGGCCTCGGTGAGGCGCTGCAATCGGCTCTCGCAGGCTTTCTGGCGTCGCTCAGCATCTTCGGCCAAATATCTTGACTGAGACCATCAATCGCTTCGACGGCAAGGTTCATCGCAATAAGCAGGCTCGCTGAGGGAATTGCCGCGCCCGATATCTGAGCCATCGGCCATTGTGCTTCCTTTCCGCGCTTGATTGCTTCGCGCGCGGCGCTCTCCGAGGCCTTGGCGCGCCTAAATTCCATGTAGGCGAGAACAAGGGTCGCGATCAGGGCCAGCAGCGAGAGCGTGCCCTGATTTGCCTCAAGAACAGGAATCCACGCGGTGGCTTCGCCCCTCATCGCCGCTCCTCGCCCACAATTCTCGTTTATCAAGCCGCGTCCGCCGGCACCACGAAACTATCGATCACGCGCTTTTCGCCGGCCTTGTCGAATCCTACCGTCAGTTTATTTCCCTCAACCGCGCGCACTTTGCCGTAGCCGAATTTTTGGTGGAAGATGCGGTCGCCGGTACGAAAGTGTGAATCCGCGTCGCCGCTGCGCGCGACCAGGCGCGCTTCGCCTTCGATCGTGGGCGGCTTGCCTTGGAACGAGCCACGCTCCTGCGCGCGTTTCCAGCCGGGGCTTTGGTAGGCGCTGTTGAAACCGGCGCCGGGCGCGTAGGCATCGAAGCGCGCCGCCGCTTCGCGCACACCGCCCGCTTGCATGGCATAGCCGGTTTCGCTGATTGCATCGACATTGGCCGGCGGCAATTCGTCGATGAAGCGCGAGGGCAGCACGCTCTGCCAGCGGCCGTAGATCTGCCGGTTGGCCACGAACGAAATGCGCGCGCTTTCACGCGCGCGCGTAATGCCGACATAGGCAAGCCGGCGCTCTTCTTCGAGGCCCTTCTCGCCGTTTTCGTCGATCGAGCGCTGCGAGGGGAACACTTGCTCCTCCCAGCCCGGCAAAAACACCAAAGGCCATTCCAGGCCCTTGGCCCCGTGCAGCGTCGAGAGTTGCACATTTGCGCCGTCGCTTTCGGCTTCGATATCCAGCACCAATGAGACGTGCTCCATATAGGCTTCCAGCGTATCGAACTGGCCCATGGCTTGGACCAATTCTTTCAAATTCTCCAGCCGGGTTTGCGCTTGCGGCGATTTATCGTTGCGCAGCATTTCGGAATAGCCGCTCTCGTCGAGCACGATTTCGGCCAGCTCGACGTGCGAAATCTGCCGCGACTTTTCGCGCCAGCGATCAAGATCGGTCATGAACGCGCGCAAGGCTGTGCGCGCCTTCAGCGGCAGTTCGTCGGTGAGGATAATTTCGCGCGCCGATGCTGCAAGCGAGCAGAAGCGCTTGGCCCCGCCGGGAGCTTCTGCTTGCGTAGTCACCACTTCGCCGGTCTCGGCATCGAACAAGGGCCCATTATCGGTGACAAACCGCACCGAAGGTTGGCTGGCGTGCTGATGCAGTTTCGCCAGCGAACCATCACCGAAGCCGCGTTTGGGCTGGTTGATCACGCGCTCGAACGCAAGGTCGTCGTCCTCGGAGCGGATCAGGCGCAAATACGCATGCGCGTCGCGCACTTCAGCGCGTTCGAAAAAGCGCGGCCCGCCGATGACTTTGTAGGGGATGCGAAACATCAAGAAGCGCTCTTCAAACGCGCGCATCTGCCACGCGGCGCGAACGAGCACCGCGCAATCGGCATAACTCCCCCTCCCCCCTTGCGGGGGAGGGGGTTGGGGGGTGGGGGGGCGTGCAGGAAGTGGCGCAAGCGGCGACACAGCGGTTCCTTCTGCACGCCCCCCCTCCGTCGCCTTCGGCGACACCTCCCCCGCAAGGGGGGAGGTAAAAGAGGAAACCCAGCCCTCGATATCGTCCCCCACCAACCTTGCCTCGGCTTCCCCATCCCACACCCCGCGCACTTTCACGCGCTGGCCAAGTTCATCGTCGGTGAACAGGGTTTTGCCCAAGCGGCCGCGATTGTGGGCGATGAGCTGGGAAGCGGCGGCGAGAATATGCCCCGTCGAGCGGTAATTGCGTTCGAGCCGGATCACCTTGGCCCCGGGAAAATCGCGCTCGAAGCGCAGGATGTTATCCACTTCGGCGCCGCGCCAACCATAGATGCTCTGATCGTCGTCGCCGACGACGCAGAGATTTTTCGAGTGCTGCGCCAGCAGCCGCAGCCATAGATATTGCGCAACGTTTGTGTCTTGGTACTCGTCCACCATCAGATGCGTGAGCTTGCGATGATAGCTCTCCAGCACATCGGCATGGGTCTGAAAAATCGCGATCATGTGCATGAGCAGATCGCCGAAATCGCAGGCGTTGAGGATTTTCAAGCGCTCCTGGTAAATCGTGTAGAGCCGCACGCCCTTGCCGTCAGCGAACGAAAACGCTTCGCCTTTCGGCACTTTCTCGGGGAGAAGCGCGCGGTTTTTCCAGCTATCGATCAACCCCGCCAGTTGCCGCGCGGGCCAGCGTTTCTCGTCGATGTTTTCAGCTTCGATGATTTGCTTCAAGAGGCGCACTTGGTCGTCAGTGTCGAGAATGGTGAAATTTGATTTTAAGCCCACGATCTCGGCGTGCGTGCGCAGCATGCGCGCGGAGATGGAATGGAACGTGCCCAGAAACGGCAAGCCGGCCGCGCCCGGGCCGACCAGGCGCTCCACCCGCTCGCGCATTTCCCGCGCCGCCTTGTTGGTGAAGGTCACCGCCAGCACGCCCCACGGCTTGGCCCGGCCCGACGCTAGCAAATGCGCAAACCGCGAAGTCAGCACCCGCGTTTTCCCAGTGCCAGCCCCAGCAAGCACCAGCACCGGGCCGTCAACAGCCTCCACCGCCACGCGCTGCTCGGGGTTGAGGCCCTGGAAATAAGCCGGGCTCGCCATGGCGCGCTGCGAGATGGGGAGGAGCGGTTCGGACATCCGAATCCGAGTGTAGCTGCTTCGCGCTCGGCACGAAACAGGAACTCAGGTGCGCCTCTGGCCAACACACGGGCGCGGCGGCATGATCGCCTCCATGAAGATGGATCGGCGGCAATTGTTTGGGGTGCTGGCGGGATTGTTTGTTCCGGTCGGCCCGGCGGCGTCGTTGGCCGCGGCGCCGGCGGCGACAGTGTTTTCGCTCACCGACGCGATGTGCAAATTCCCGATCGGCGATCCCCGCGACGCCGACTTTGCGTTTTGCGGCCGCGATGCGCGGTGCGGACCGTATTGCGGCGCGCACGCGAGGTTGGCGTATCAGCCGCCAAAGCCGCGCCGCGTTCGCGGCGGGTTAGAATAGCCGATAACCCGCCGTTTGCTGGTGCAGAGGTGGAGGGGGATTTTTCGCCGACATCGGCCGTTGGCAATGGCAAGACCAAGCGCATCAAGCTCACCGACAGCGGACCTCGTGGCGTCAGGCGACCTCACGGTTGATTCAGATTGGCCTGAATGGTTGGGTCAGGAAAAGAAGAAATTCGCTATGAACAATGCGAGAAATAGATTGAACGGCGCGAGGGTCAGGAAGGCGTTGGCGGCTCTTTCGCGCAACGAGTAGACTGTGGCTCGGTGAACCCATCTTTCCGCTTTGCGTTCTTGTTCATCGGTGACGCGCCAACGGTGCGGATTGTCAAATAGAGCTACTACAAACCGCCAGAGTCTGAGGATCAGCGCTCCGACCAGGACTAAGAGACCAAGGGGCCACAAGATTCCAAGCATCACCACTCGTCCAAAACGAGCCAGGTCCGCAGCAACGTCTCTCAGCTGAAGACGCCACCTAATGTCAGGCGGGAGCGGCATCGCCGCGAGTCGGTCCTCCAGTTCCAAAGGAATCAACCGAGATGCTCGCACAACTGAACTTATCAGCAGGATAGAGAGCGTGAGGTAGTCGGAGATTACTTCTGTCGGCGAAGGGAGGTGAATTAGGGAAGCAATGAATGCAAGCAACTGGGCAAATGGCGTGCCGATGTTTTCATCCCAGAATGCAAGCAGGTATGGGATTGGCCCGCGCCAGCGAATGATGCCGGCGAAGAGGTCGGCCAGTGCCACTGGTCCGCCGATAATGCCAACAGGCGCAAAGATCGCGACAAGCCACCAACCAAGTGTTTGGGGTTCTCGCCTGGCACTGGCCGCGCCCACATTGCCATTCGAAGTGATCATGCAGATTGCCCGCCGATTGCGAGCAACAAGCTACTTCATTGTCTGCTTAGGGCCAAGTTTCCCGGTTCGTAAGGCGCGCCGAATGCGGCGGGAATAGAAGGCAGTTCTTCCGCTTGACTCTTTGAAAGCTGTTACTTACCGTTAGTGATGGCTTACCAAACAGCCCTCGCCACCCTGGCCGATCCTACCCGCCGGGCGGTAGTGGGTCAGTTTGAATTTCCGGCCCCTTGAAGCGCGGTTTCGTATTCCTCGATCACGCGCACGATGTCCGCAACATCCCAAAGCTTATCGGTGACTCCCGCCGCCATGGCCGGGGTGATTTTCAGGGTCTTATGGATGCGGGCGAAATTGTAATACATGAAATGCAGCGCCACCGCGTGGGCGTGGTTTTCGATCTTCTTGGAAAAGCCGTTGGTGAGCCGGGTGAACCGGCGCATCGCCATGCGCATGGTGAGGTTCTGGCGTTCGACGTAGGAGGTCGAGACGTGGGCCGGGTCGGGCCGGCCTTCAACGCGCACCTTCTTGGCCCCCGTGCATTCGGCGGGGCTGTAGCGGCCCTTGGCGCTTTCCGGCGATGCGCCATAGGTTTTGACCAATTGCGCGTAGTCCACGTCGATTCCGAACACGTCGCGCACCGCGTTGGTGTAGGCGCCTAGGCCATCGCTGGTGAGCTGAACGCGCCCGGCCAAGCGCTCGTAAACGTCATGCACGAAGGCGTGCGCGTGTTCGGCGTCGCGGTCGCCAACCAGCCATGAAATGGCGAGCTTGGTGTCAGCGCAGATCGCCGTCCAAGTCCAACGCCGGCCCCTTCGGGGGCCTTTTTGGCGGTCGCGACATTCCGTTGTTTGGCGTAGGTGAACGACCAGATTTCGTCCATCTGGACGCGCTTGCATGGCAAATCGCGCAACATGGCGTCCTGATAGGCCGCGCACGCGCGCCCGGCGTCGATCAACAGCTTCTTGACCGTGTTCTTGGAGGTGTCCGTCAGCCGCGCTGTCGCGAGCATCGAATTGCCCTCGACCAGGCAGCGGAGGATTTGGGCGCGGGTCGAAGCAGGGAGCTTGTTCATGCTCCCTAGATAGGCTCACATGCTTGAGCGGTCAAGCATCGGCGAGCATTTTCCAGCGCTCCGAGTGTGGTGGCGGGTCGCTTGAGTATGGCAGCCGCAACCGAGCATCTCCATTGTCGTCGAGCACCCCCAGGAGGGCCTCGATTGCCTCCACCCGGTCAAGCGCATCCCTCAATGTGGGGTCGCTTTCAACCTTGGCCCGCAGCAGCTCTAGCGCCTTTCGAACATTGGTTGTCATTACACCCTCCGTATTCCGCGGGCTGAGTGAATTGCGCCCCGCCAGCCCCGCTTTTGCAGGTAGTCAACGAACAAGCCGTGATAGTGGCGAATTTCCTCGCTGAGCTTTTTATCCACCCCAAAGTCCTTGATTTTTAGTTTGATCTCGTCGCTCCCCAATTCGCGGATTGTTATGCCGCGGCCATGAGAGTGCCAGCGTTCAGTGTCGCCAAGAACATTCGCGATTTGCTCGGCGCGAGCCTCTCTCTCCTTGGGCCCGACGGGCACGCCGGAGGATGTTTTGGTCCAATCCTTGAACTTGTATCGAGGTAGCCAGTCCCTAAGCAACGACTTCGCGTGCTCGATAGCCTGCTCAATGTCGAACAACTTCGCGGGGTCAAATCGTTTGATCAAAAACGCGATCTCGGCCCTGGGGTCAGGAAGCGGGTTTCCCTGGGCATCCACCGTTTCATTGATGCGGTTCACCAGTTCGCGGAACCATCCCCGGCACGTAGTTTCCATCATCTGACGGATATTGCGGGTCGATTGGCCCCAGAACGGCGTAATAATCCATGTAAATCTCGTCACCGGACATGACCAAGATTGTTCCCGCCGAATAGGCATAATTGGGAATAATGAACTCGACCGTTTTGTAATGCTTTCGCAGAACTTGAACGATGCGCTCAACGGTTTCGATCACACCCCCTGCGGTTTCGACCAAAACGATGGCTCTGTCCGCCGCCGGCGCCTTGGCGCTCCGGTTGTCGCACACGCCTTCAATTTCCGTGCGAAACACGTCATCAACCGGCGGCGCCATGCCTGCTTTCAGGATGTAGACATCGCCTCCACCCAGTCGCTTCGAGAGCGCGTCATTGGCTACGCTCAGGGCGTGCTCAACAAGCTCGTCTGACTTAATCGTGTCCATGTACCCGCCAGCGAATGGCTGCCGCCTTGCGAGCGATATCCGACCGCTCTTGCTTTGACAGTTTCTCTGCCCTGGCCTTGCCGCCCTTGAGTCCTCCGCGTCGCCCAAGAGAAACCGCAGCGGGGTCTTTTTCAGGCTTCTTTTCTGGCTTTTGTTCGCGCGTTGCTTCATCGACAATCGCCTTAGCGAGTCGGTTAGCGTCCTTAGGCCGGGGCTTTCTTGAGCGGTCAGGCATGTCCTCAACATGGACTGCGCCGCCCCCTTTGAAAAGGGGGATTGTAAACGCGAAGCAGCCGGCGCGGGCTTTCAAACTGACCCACTACCCGCCGGGCGGTGTTTGAGACGTTGCGGGCGGGGCCGGCTAGCGTGGGGGAGATCGCGGCGGGTTTGCCGGTGTCGCGCCCGGCGGTGTCGCAGCATTTGAAGGCGCTGAAGCAGGCGGGGCTCGTGCGTGACGAGGCGCGGGGGACGGCGCGGATTTATCGCATCCACGCCGAGGGCTTGCGCGAATTGCGCGACTGGCTCGATGGCTTCTGGGACGATGCGCTGGCGCGGTTCAAGGATTATGCGGAGAGTGAAGATGAGCGTCGTTGAGATATCACCGATCGTGAAGAGCATCGATGTGGCCCGCTCGGCGGGCGATGCGTTTCGCATGTTCACCGCCGAGATCGACAAATGGTATCCGCTGGAAACGCACACGCGCGCCAAGAGCAGTGCCGGGGAAAAAACCATCGGACTCAAAGTCGAGCCGCGCGTCGGCGGGCGCGTGTTCGAGACGCTGAACGACGGGCGCGAGCTGGATTGGGGACAGGTGACCGCTTACCAGCCAGGCGCGCATTTCGCCATGCAATGGCGGCTTGGCCGCCCGGCGGCGGATGCCACCGATGTGTCGGTGCGGTTCGAGGCTTTGTCGGACGCAAGCTGCCGGGTGACGCTGACCCACGAAAACTGGGAGCGCATGGGCGAAGAAGGCGCTAAGATGCGCGAGAATTATAACAATGGCTGGGTGACGGTGTTTGAGCAGCGCTTCGGCGAATACGTCGCGGATTTAAGGAGAGACGCATGAGCAAAGTTACTTTTATCGGCGCGCCGCAATCGACGTTTGTGCGCACTGTGCGCATCGCCGCCGAAGAGCGCAAGATTGCTTACGACAATATTTTCGCGATGCCGCATTCGCCGGAGGTTGACGCCATCCATCCGCTTGGCAAGATCCCGGTGCTGCGCCATGGCGATGTGGAATTGTGCGAGTCGCGCGCGATCATCACTTATCTCGACATGAGTTTTCCCGGCCCGCGCTTGGCCTCAAGCGATCCGCTGATTGCAGCCAAGACCGAGCAATTTATCGGCATGTTCAACGCCACGCTGCAACCGCTGTTGGGGCCTGGTTACATCGGCGCGTATTTCTTCCCAGGCACAGGCGATGGCTCACCCGATCGCACCCGCATCGACGCGAATATCGGCAAAGCCACCGAATATCTGGCGCTGCTCGCCGGCATGGTGAAGAACGGGCATTTGGTCGGCAACGATTTTACGCTGGCGGACGCTTATCTCGTTCCGGTGTTGTACTATTTGAAGAATTTGCCGGAATCCGGCGCCATCATCGGCAAATCAATTCCGCTGTCGGCCTACATCGAACGCCACGACGCCCGCCCAAGCGTCAAAGCCACCGCGCCGCCACCGCTGCCGGGGCGCTAAGCGCTCGCTTGGCTTGGCCGACGGCGTGGCTCAAGCTGAAGGATCGGTACGGTGGCTGACGCTTAGACCCTGTTTTCCAGCACGAACACGCGTACCGCTGACGCCAGGGAGGCGTCGGGGGCCGCCTTGGAGCGGGTTTCGTCGATCGCGGCGATCAACGCCGGCAAACTCAGCGCGCGCGCGTGCGCAATGTTTTCGAGCCGCGCCCAGAATTCCGCCTCCAGCGCCAACGATGTGCGGTGGCCGGCAATTCGCATGGACCGCTTTTGCAGCGCGCCTTTATTTGTCATCGCGCCAAGGCCTCTGCCGGCGCTCAGTGTGCTTACGCTCATCATGCTTGTGCCCGCCGCGGTGGTGACCGTCGAGCTTGCGCGCGGCGGCGGCCTGTTCGGCCTTGGTAAGTCTCTTCTCAGCCTTGGAGCGCCCGTGCGCGGCGCGGTTGGCCGCAGCTTCTGCTGCAGCTTGCGTGCGCGCCTTGATTTTGCGCAAACGCTTGAGATTGACGATTTCGCCCATGATTTGGATATAGGCCTCCACCCGCGCGCGGCCAAGGGATACCGCACCGGAAAACGCAATGATCCGGAGAGGTTGCTAACCCGGTCCGATCATTTTTTCGGGGCGCACGATGGCGTCGAAATCCTCCGCCGGGATGCCGTCCTTCACTGCTTCCTGGCGCAGTGTAGTGCCGTTCTTGTGGGCGCTCTTGGCGATTTTGGCGGCGCGGTCGTAACCGTATTTGGGCGCCAGCGCGGTGACCAGCATAAGGGAATTATCAAGATTGGCTTTGATGTTATCCTCGCGCGGAAGCATTCCCACGACGCAATTGTCGGCGAAGCTGACGCTGGCGTCAGCTAATAGCCGCGTCGATTGCAAGAAATTATAGGCCATCACCGGGTTGAACACGTTGAGCTCGAAATGCCCGCTGGCGCCGGCGAAACTGATCGCCGCGTGATTGCCGAACACTTGGCAGCACACCATGGTCAGCGCTTCGCATTGCGTCGGGTTGACTTTGCCCGGCATGATCGAAGAGCCCGGCTCGTTTTCCGGCAGCATCAATTCGCCGAGGCCAGAACGCGGGCCAGAACCCAAAAACCGAATATCGTTGGCGATCTTGAACAAAGAAGCGGCAATGGTGTTGAGCGCCCCGTGCGCGAACACCATGGCGTCATGCGCGGCCAGCGCCTCGAACTTGTTGGGCGCGCTGGTAAATTGCATCCCCGTTATGGCGGCGATGCGCGCAGCGACTTTTTCGGCGAACCCCACCGGCGCGTTCAAGCCAGTGCCGACCGCGGTGCCGCCTTGCGCCAATTGCATCAGCAGCGGCATCGATTGTTCGACGCGGTGCAAGCCATTGTCGATTTGCTGCACGTAACCGGAAAACTCCTGGCCCAGCGTCAGCGGCGTCGCATCCTGCGTGTGGGTGCGGCCGATCTTAATAATCCAACCCCAGGCTTGCGCCTTCTCGTGCAGCGCATTGCGCAGCTTCAACAACGCCGGCTTCAGCCGATGCTCGATTTCCTCCGCTGCCGCGATATGCATCGCCGTCGGGAAGGTGTCGTTGGAACTTTGCGACATGTTGACATGGTCGTTAGGATGGACTGGCTTTTTGGATCCCATCTCACCGCCAAGCATCTCGATGGCGCGGTTCGAGATCACTTCGTTGGCGTTCATGTTCGATTGGGTGCCGGAGCCGGTCTGCCACACGGGGAGTGGAAAGTGCGCGTCGAGCTTGCCTTCGATCACGTCCTGCGCGGCCTTCACAATTGTTTCGCCTAGGCTGTGTTCGAGCCGGCCTAGATCCATGTTCACTTCGGCGGACGCGCGCTTGACAATGCCCAGCGCCCGCACTACTGGGCGAGGCATTTTTTCCTCGCCAATCTTGAAATTGCCGAGCGAGCGCTGCGACTGCGCGCCCCAATATTTGCCGGCGTCAACCTCGATAGGGCCAAATGTGTCTGTTTCGGTGCGCTTGGACATGGGAGGCGAGCCTATGACAGAATCCGAGGCGGAGTCCCAGAAGGGATATGGGGATGAAATCGGCCGATCAAGTCGCTAAAGGCTTCCCATGAGTGAAGTTTCCTGGTCGGGTCGGGGCAAGGTGCGCGCCCGCGCCATTGAAGGGGGCGTGGAACTCACCATCGATGAAATCACCACCCAAGCGCGCGTGTATAAACCGCTAGTGTATGAGTTCTTCCGCAAGCAATTGCCCACCCGCCCGCGCTGGGGCGATTTCGAGGTGGAAATACGTGTCGAGCATCAGGGCGAGCCGCCCGCCCTCGATCTCGACAACCTCGCCAAGGCGCTACTTGACGCACTCAAAGGCCACGTGTTTTTCGACGATGCGCAAATCGCGCGCCTGTTGTGCGAACGCGTGGTGGGAAAGGGGGATAGGATTTTGTTGCGGGCGGTGAAAAGCAGTTGAACCACTCTGCGCGCCCGACCCCCTCTCAATCTCCCCCTTGCAGGGGGAGAAGCAGGAAGCGCAACATATTCCTCCCCCTGAAAGGGGGAGGCTAGGAGGGGGTCCGGCGCCGAAGGTGGACAATGGCCTCATTCCCATCTGAGCGGCGGGGCTTGCGCTTTCAGCGCTTCGATGCGGGCGCGGAGTTCGTCGATGAAGCCGTGATGCGAGCCGGCCCAGCTGAGTGGGTCGCCAACAACAGCGGTGCAGTTGAACGGCACCAAGAGGCGTGCGTCCTTCGGCAGCGAGCGCCCCGCGCCTTGGAGGTAGATCGGAATCACCGGCGCCTGCGGGCAGAATTCCGCCAGCCGCGCCACGCCCGTTTTGAACCGCGTCATTTCCTCGGGTTCACCGCGCGAGCCTTCGGGGAACACGACCAGGATTTCCCCGCGCGTCAGCGCTTGCTTGGCGCCGGCGAGCACATCGAGGTCGCGTGACGCTGCGCCACGTTTGATCGGAATGATGCCGATGACGTTGCGCGAGAACCAGGAGCCGAAGCCACCCTTGTCGAAATGATCCGCCGCCGCCACCGGGCGCAGCTTTGACAGCAATTTTGCGGGGAACAGGCAGAGCAAAATCAATGTATCGACATGGCTATTGTGATTGGCGGCAACAATAGCGGGGCCGTGCTTGGGCAGCTTCTCGGCGCCGATGGCATCGAGCCCGAACAGCAAGCGAGCGATCGGGCGAACCACCAGCATCAGCGTAGTGCGGCGTATCGCTTGCAGCATCAGAAGCGCTCAAGCGCGTAAAAGGCCAGCAAGTGAAAATACAGCGGCGTGGTGAAGGTGAGGCTGTCGAGCCGGTCGAGCACGCCGCCGTGGCCGGGGATAAGGCGCGATGTGTCCTTGACGCCGAGATCGCGCTTGATCGCGCTCATGGTGATGTCGCCGAAAAATCCCGCAGGCGGCAACAGCACGCCGAAGAGCAGCGCTTCGGGCGAAGAAAGCGGCGTGAAATATGGCGCGAGCACATAAATCACCGCCGCGCTCGTGGCCCAACCGCCGAGTGCGCCTTCCCAGGTTTTGTTCGGGCTCACTTTCGGCGTGATCTTGTGGCGACCAAACGCCTTGCCCCAGCAATATTGCGCCACATCGTTGAATTGCGTGATGAACAGCAGGAAAAACACCAAGCCGGCCGCACCGGCGGGAGCTTCGAAATCGGGCGTTCGCATCAGAAACGCCGCATAGCCAATATTGTAGACGCAGATGACGACGCCCCAATGCACGATGCCTATGGTCGCCAAATAGCCGTCGGTGCGCCCGATCCAGGCCATGGTGGCGGCGGTGATCAGGAACATGTAAACCGGCGCCACCACGAGATAGACTTGGTAGCCGTCCTCGAACAGTACGTGGTCGGCGAATATGGTTCCGTAATTGACGATGATGGAAAGATAGGCCAGCAACACCACGAGCCGGTCTTCCTTGCGCGTCGGCGCCAGCGTAAGAAATTCCTTGAGCGCGAGAAAAGAGATGAGCGCGAACAACAAGGTAAATGCTTGCCAGCCGGCCAGCAGCGCGCCGCCGACCAGGATGGCGATGATCCACCACGAGCGCATGCGCGGACCAAGGTCGGTCCATTTGCCTGGCTGCAGCGCCGGCAAAATCGCAGCGGCGAACGTGCCGAGCACAAGCAGGCTCACCACGCCGGCAAAACCGAGCAGCAGCGGGGTTGGCTGTGCGTGCAACCAAGAAACCAGGGCATCGGCCATGAACCCTTCATCTCGCGCCGAGCGGCGCCCACGTCAATGAGCGCGTTCAAGGCGGCGCGCGAATGGATGGCGAGCTCGACGATCGCCCATGTCGGCTTCGCGTTCCTCGCCATGGGCGCGTGGGCGATGTTCGCCAATCGCGCCCATGCGCCGCCGCAGATCTTGCTTGCGGGAATTGTGCAGGGGACTTTGTCCGGCCTGCTTACTCTGGGCTTGAAGAAAGGGCTTGAATGGCTGGGCGCCCGCTTTGGCGGCGTGCTGGCGCTGATCGCGCCGCCCTTGATCACGGCGACCACAATTCTCGCGGTATTGACTGGCGCGCACACGCTCGCCGGCACGCCGGAAATCGCCGCCACCATCGCGGTTCCGTTCGCGGTGTCGACGAGCTATGCTTGCGTGTACAATTTTAGCCTCTGGAAACGCGGCGCGGCATGAATGCAGCCGATCGCCGTCCGATTTCGCAGCGCGGGACTTCGTGGGCCAAGACAATCACGCGCGCGCTCGCGAAAACCGCGATCAGTCCGAACCAGATTTCGTTTTCCAGCATGATGTTCGCGGCGATCGCCGGCGCCTGTTTCGCGGCATCGGAGGTGGCAGCCAATGCGATTGACCGCGTGCTGGTGCTGCTCGGCGCGGCGCTGTTCTGCCAGCTGCGCCTCTTGGCTAATATGTTCGACGGCATGGTGGCGGTGGAGGCGGGCAAGGGCGGCCCCGACGGCCCGGTGTGGAACGAATTGCCGGATCGTTTCGCCGATATTTTCATTCTGGTCGGCGCTGGCTATGGCGCGGCCGCCGACCCGGCCCTTGGGTGGGCAGCGGCGGTGGCGGCGGTGATGACGGCCTACGTGCGCGAAGTCGCGCGCGGCGCCGGCGCGCCAGGCGATTTCTCCGGCCCGATGGCAAAGCCGCACCGCATGTTCGCGATGACGATGGCGGCTCTTATCTCCATGTTCGAACCGATGTGGAACTGGCGCGGCGAGACGCTGCAAATTGCGCTGTGGATCGTGCTCATCGGCGCAACCGTCACCGCGCTCAACCGCGCGTGGCGGGCGCTGGCTTTCTTGCGGCAAAAGTAGAGCGTCATTTCTTCCGGAACGCGTCCAGGTTCACCACCGAATTGTCGCTCGCGGGCGCGTCTTGCGGGGGTTCACGCGGCGCGCTGGGCAATCCACCGCTATCTCCCGACGCCATCCGTGCTTCGTCCACATGCGGCTGTTCGAACTGCAGGCCGAACTTCACGCTCGGATCGAAGAAGCGCGTGATCGCTGCAAGCGGGATGGTGATCGGCTGCGGGTGGCCGGAGAATTTCAAGATCACGCGGAAGCGATCGGAAAAAACTTCGAGATCCCAGAATTGGTGTTCGAGCACGATGGTCATCTCATCGGGATAACGCGCGCTCAATTGATCGGGGATGATGACACCCGGCGCATGGGTGCGGAAGGTGATGTAGAAATGATGCTTACCGGGAAGTCCGCGCGGGTTCGCCGCTTCCTGCAGCGCCGCACGCACGACGCTGCGCAGCGCGTCCTGCATCAGGTGATCATACCCGATCAGATCATCGGCCATCGTCGCACCTCCCCTGGTGTTGTCGGGCCCACACTTACTAGCTCGTTTCGGCCAGTCAATTGATGATCCACGGCGCGCGAAATCGTCAATATTCTCAACGGTGCGGGGGGAAACCTGCTGCGATGCAACAGGCGCGTGCGTCTGCGCTCAGGCCGCATTCGCGCGCGGCGCGAATTGCCGCCCGCTGAACTCGTCAAGTATTTGCGCGCCCGGCGTTATTTGGCGGCGGCGCGCGAAAGAATTTCCAAACCAGGGGAATAAATAGCCTGCTTCGGTTGCGGGGTGGCTTTTCTAAGATCGGACGCCGGATTTCAGGATCGCCGAGATAAATCCCGGACTTTTGCTTAAACCGGCTACTCGACCAGGGTTCGGATTTTCGCCAGCATGTAGCTGGTGCGGCTCGCGACTAGACTTTCGATGTGCTAGGGTCCGCCGCATGACCATGGCCTATCGCGACATCATCACCCAGGCGCCCGGCAAACGTGGGGGGCGACCGTGCATCCGCGGGATGCGCATCGCCGTCGCCGACATCCTGGGCTGGCTCGCGGCCGGAATGTCGCATGCGGAGATCATCGCCGACTATCCAGAATTGACCGAGGCCGACATCCGCGCCGCGCTCGCCTACGCCGCCGATCGTGAGCGCCGCATCGTGACCGCTTCAGCTTGAAGCTGCTGTTCGACCAGAACCTGAGCCATCGGCTCTGCCGCGCGCTGGCGGATATGTCGCCCTTAGCAGCGCAGGTGCGGAGCGCCGGTCTGGGGCGAGCGACGACGCAGTCTGGGAGTTTGCTCGGCGCGAGGGCTTCGCCATAGTGACCCTGGACGCCGACTTCGCTGACATCGCCGCACTGCGCGGCCCGCCGCCCAAGGTGGTATGGCTACGCTGTGGCAATCAGCCGACGCGCATCGTCGAACACCTGTTGCGCGATCACGCGGCGCTGATCGCCAGTTTCTTGGAAAGCGATGATGCGGCCTGCCTTGAACTTTATTGACTCGTCGTTGCGCGCGTCGCTCCCTTGTGCCTGACGGGCACTTGCCCCGCCCACCACTGCGCCAAGAAAATCCCCGGCTTCTGTTGCCGGGCGCCGGGGGGCCCCGCCTGGCGATGCTACTCGTCAGGGCTTAGGTTCGGAAAACTCCGCACTGCTTACGCAGCGAGGGCGAATTCCTCAGCTGAGTTGTCATTGGCAACTATGCTGTTTGGCCTGTAACGGGACCACCCGAGCAAAAGCATCGGCATTCAACGTCCGTCGATCCTATTTCGGCCCCTCAACACGGACCCCATGAAGTCCGCCCTTCGCTCGCTCCGCGAGCTTCGGAGGACAGCCTTCGCGCTTTCAAGACAAAGCGCTGGGCAAAGCCAGCCGAAGCGCGAAGCGCGAAGGCTGGTGGAGCCGCCGGGCATCGCACCCGGGTCCGATCCGCCTATCTCCGCGCGTTTATCGCCATAGTCCGGAGCAAGCCCCGGACGAATCGGAATATAGGGCGCTTTGCGCCGGCCTCAATGGCGCGTGTGCTGCTTTCACGAAATTCGGGAAACCCATGATCAAGAAGCTCGCGGCCGAGTTTGTCGGCACGTTTACGTTGGTGCTGCTGGGCTGCGGCGCGGCGGTGCTAGCGGGTCCGCAGGTCGGCAATCTGGGCATTGCTTTTGCCTTCGGGCTTGCCATCGTGGCGGTGTCATACGGCATCGGCCCAATTTCCGGCTGCCACGTGAACCCCGCCGTCAGCTTTGGCGTCTGGGTGGCGGGGCGCATGGAGAGGCGGGAGATGTTCGGTTATTGGGCGGCGCAATGCCTGGGCGCCATTGTCGGCGCGGGCGTGCTGCTGCTGATCGCGTCGGGCTCGCCCGATTATTCCATCGCTGCCGGCCTGGGCCAAAACGGCTACGGCGTGCGCCTCCCGTCCGGCCAAGGCTCGCCCGGCGATTACGGGCTCATTGCTTGCCTCGTGTTTGAACTGGTCGCGACTTTCCTGTTCCTAGTGACCATCCTAGGAATCACCCAGACGCCCAACCCATTCGCCGGCCTAGCGATTGGCTTGACGCTGGTTGTGATCCACATTGTCGGCATTCAGGTCACTGGCGTGTCGGTCAATCCGGCCCGTTCGCTGGGGCCTGCAGTGTGGGTGGCGGGTGACGCGATTGGCCAGCTTTGGCTGTTCATCGCCGCGCCCATGGCGGGAGCGGGGCTGGCGGGATGGGCGTTCCGGGCGAAACTGCTAAGCAGCGAGGAGGGCTAAAGCGCCCGCGCGTTTCAGCTCTTGCGGTCGCCGCGTTTGCGCTGCTGGCTTACCTTTACGGCCCGTGGCCGTCGCCCAATTTGGCGCCGCCGGGGCCAGGCGATTGCTTCGAATTGCATCTGTGGTCAAACGGCTATCACAGCGACATTGGCGCGCCGGCGGCGCTGTTTTCTGAAGCTCATCCGCTGCGGCTCATGTATCCTGATGCGCGCTCCTTTCTGATCGGCTGGGGCGATGAGCGCTTCTACAAATCCGATGGCGCAAACCTTTGGCTTGGCCTCGACGCCATCGTTCCGCCCAGCCCGAGCGTCATGCACGTTGCCTACAACGCGCCGGCAGCCTCGGCCTATCTCGGCCCCAACGACGATTTGGCGGTGGCGATTTCGCACGCGGGCGCGGCGCGGTTTGTGGCCTACATCGACCGCGCCTTGGTGCTGGACGAGGCGGGGAATGTCATCGTCACCTCGCCCGGCAAGGTGATCGGGCGCTCGTCGTTCCTGCGCACGCGCGGTTCGTTTCACTTGTTCAACGTCTGCAATCAATGGATGGCGCGCGCATTGCGTGCCGCTGGCGTGGACGTGAACGCCCGCGCCGCCTGGCTGGCCGGGCCGCTGATCGCCCAGGCGCGGCGGGCGGCGCCCTCGGCATGCGGGCCGAGTCGGCCCATATAAGCGCGATGAGCGCCTTGCCGAACCCAATTCCAACCGGCCCCCCGTCACAGGCTGACATCGCCTATCTTGGCTTGCTACGCGATATCCTGGACCACGGCGCCGATCGCATGGACCGCACCGGGACGGGCGCGCGCGCCGTGTTCGGCCGCCAGCTCCGCTTCGATTTAAGCGCCGGCTTTCCGCTGCTGACCACCAAGAAAGTCCACCTGAAAAGCATTATCCTCGAACTGCTCTGGTTCCTGCGCGGCGATTCCAATGTGCGCTGGCTGCAAGAGCAGGGCGTGAGCATCTGGGACGAATGGGCCGATGCCGAAGGCGAACTCGGCCCGGTCTATGGCAAGCAATGGCGGAGCTGGGAAAGTAAAGATGGCCGCGTCATCGACCAGATTGCCAACGTCGCCGAAAGCATCAAGACCAATCCCAATTCACGCCGCCACATTGTCACCGCCTGGAACCCAGCCGAAGTGGAGCAGATGGCGCTGCCGCCCTGCCATTGCTTGTTCCAGTTTTACGTCGCCGACGGGCGCTTGAGCTGCCAACTCTACCAACGCAGCGCCGATGTGTTCCTGGGCGTCCCGTTCAACATAGCGTCCTACGCGCTGCTGACGTTGATGATGGCGCAAGTGACGGGGCTCGCGGCGGGCGAGTTCGTGCATACGTTCGGCGACGCACACCTCTACCTAAACCATTTCGAGCAAGCGCAAACGCAACTGGCGCGCGCGCCATTCCCCGCGCCAGGTATGATTCTAAACCCCGCGCGTACGGACATCTTCAGCTTCGAATATTCCGACTTCACGCTGACAAACTACATGTCGCACCCCGCCATCAAAGCGCCGATTGCGGTTTAAATTCTGAGGGAGCGGCATTGAACGACGATTTTCTCTTGATGCAGCAAGAAGCGTCCGCCATGACGCAGGAGTGGCGGCGGCAGAGTCATGATCGCGACATGAGAGTGGCGACGTGGCTATTAGTTGGAAACGGTGCCGCGCCATTGCTTGCAAACCTTGACGCTTCCCCCTCAGTCACGCTGCGCGTGACAGCTCCCCCTCGCGGGGGAGCACGGACGTTGGGTAAGACCTCAGCGTGACCCCCAAACTCACCTTCGTGGTCGCCGTCGCGAAGAACGGCGTCATCGGTCGCGAAGGGGCGCTGCCGTGGCGGCTCAGGTCGCGATCATTCACCCTCTCCCCCGAGAGGGGGGGAGGGCAGGGTGAGGGGGCGGCGCTGACGTTTGCCGTGCATGCCGCCCAGTTGGCCCGCTCTGCGAACACTCTAGGCGCCGGCGCTCCACCCTCACCCCAACCCTCTCCCTCCCAAGGGAGGGAGAGGGAGTTCGAGATGCGTTCGTCGTGACTCCAATTCTCACGCTCGTCGTCGCCATCGCGCGCAATAACGTCATCGGCGCGGGCGGGGCGCTGCCGTGGCGGCTCTCTTCGGATATGAAGCGCTTCAAAGCCGCCACGCTGGGCAAGCCGGTGCTGATGGGCCGCAAGACCTGGGAGAGTTTGCCGAAAAAGCCGCTTCCGGGGCGCAAGAATATCATCCTCACGCACGATGCGAGTTTCAAAGCCGAGGGCGCTTGGGTTTACACGAGCCTCGAGGGAGCCCTTGCCGCCGCGCGCGCCATGGCCGAGGCCGATGGCGCGAGCGAAATATGCGTCATTGGCGGCGCGCAGCTCTATGCGGCCACGCTGCCGCTTGCGAACCGCATCATGCTCACCGAAGTTAATCTCTCTCCGCACGGCGACGCGCATTTCCCAGCGCTCGATTCAAACTGGCGCGAAGTCTCCCGCGAGCACGTCGAGCGCGGGGTGGGCGACGATGCGGATTTCACCGTGCTTGTGCTGGAGCGGAGTTAGCTCAACGGCCGCTCTGAGAGGCGCGGCGCGCTGGCGTCGCCCGGCCGCCGCCGCGCCAGCGCCACCCATGCAAACACGACGCCGGAAACAAGCGCGATCGGCAGACCTAGGACCAGCGTCAGCGGGGCCATCGAAACGGCCATAGCGAAGATTTCGCCAGCGCCGGCGCCCTGGTAGGCGGCCAATGCAGCGAGTATTTGACTGAGGATAAAAGGCGCGGCCAACGACGCCAGTGCGCCCGCGATCACCACGTGCAGCACCACTACGCGCCGCGCCCGCGGCGCGCGTCCAATCAGCCAGCTTGCGCCGAGACTAACCAGCGCAATGGCGAACGCCGCGGCGCCAACCACCAGCGCCAGCCGCTGGATGGCGCTGTCTCTGGTGAACAAACCCGCCGGCCAGCCGATCGCCAAGGTCAGCGCCAGCGGCGTCCACAGGAACGCGGGCCGCCGCCAGGCGAGCGGCGGAATGCGTTGCGGGATGGGGGGGCCGTGCATGCGGCGGCTAAAGAGCCCGCGTGCGCTCTCAAGCGCAACCCCGTACGACATGTGCTTTCACCGCCGCGGCCGGCGTGGTTGGGTGAGCGCATGGCCGAACTCCTCATTTCGCCCGCCACCGCCCGCAATCGCGAGCCGATCCTTGCCGTTTTGCGACGTGTGTTGCCGGCGCGGGGACGCGTGCTGGAGATCGCCTCCGGGGCCGGCGAGCACGCGGTGTTCTTCGCCCGCGCCATGCCAGGAATAAATTGGCAGCCCAGCGATCCCGATCACCAAGCCCGCGAAAGCATCGCGGCTTGGATCGCGGCGGAACAGCTTGCCAATGTCGCGCCGCCTTTGGCTATCGATGTGTGCGCCGTTGATTGGGAGGTTGTGCCGCATTTCGACGCGCTGGTCGCCATCAACATGATCCACATCTCGCCTTGGCAGGCGACGCTCGGCCTGATGGCCGGCTCGAGACGCTTATTGCGCGCGGGCGGTGTGCTCTACACCTACGGCCCCTACAAGCGCGCAGGCCGCCACACCGCGCCGTCGAACGAAGCCTTCGACGCCTCGCTCAAAGCGCGCGATCCAAACTGGGGCGTGCGGGATGTGGCCGATGTTGAGCGCGCCGCCGCGGCGCAAGGTTTAGCGTTGCGCGAAATCGTCGAGATGCCGGCGAATAATTTATCCCTGGTGTTCGCGGCTTGAAGGCAAATATGGACCGCCGGCGCCCTCGCCGGCTCCTGCCTGCGCTTGATGCATGCCGGCAACGACGCCGGCGGTCCAACGATGCCGGCGAGGACGCCGGCGGTCTACGCAACCCGTCAGCGCGTTGGCGTTGGGGGATCGGTGCGGTAATCGTAGAAACCGCGCTGGGTCTTGCGCCCGAGCCAGCCGGCCTCGACGTATTTCACCAGCAGCGGGCAGGGGCGGTATTTGGAATCCGCCAGCCCTTCATAGAGCACCTGCATGATGGCGAGGCAGGTGTCGAGGCCGATGAAATCGGCGAGTTCCAGCGGCCCCATCGGGTGGTTGGCGCCGAGCTTCATCGCCTTGTCGATGGCTTCCACCGAGCCGACGCCTTCGTACAACGTGTACACCGCCTCGTTGATCATCGGCGCCAGCAGCCGGTTGACGATGAAGGCTGGAAAATCCTCGGCGTTGGCGATGGTCTTGCCCAGGGATTCAACGAATCTCACCGACGTATCGTAGGTCTCTTGGCTGGTGGCGAGGCCGCGGATGAGCTCCACCAATTTCATCACCGGCGCCGGGTTCATGAAATGAATGCCGATGAATTTTTCCGGCCGGTCGGTGGCGGCGGCAAGCCTTGTGACCGAAATCGATGAGGTGTTGGTGGCGAGGATGACGCCCGGCTTCAGCACCGGCTTTAGATCGGCGAACACCTTGCGCTTGGCGTCGTGCTGCTCGACAATGGATTCAATCACCAGATCACACGCGTCGAAGGCGGCGAAGTCTGGCGCCGGCTTGATGCGGTTCAGCGCGGTGTCCATGTCGGCTTGCTTGATCAGATCGCGATGGACTTGGCGCGCCATGTTCTTGCGAATGGTCCCGATGCCGAGTTCGATGCGCGCCGCCTCACCGTCATTAAGCAGCACATCGTAGCCGGCGAGCGCACACACATGCGCGATGCCGTTGCCCATCTGCCCAGCGCCAACCACGCCGATTGTGCGAATTGTGCTCATCTCGCTCCCAGCCCTGCCGCGTTCCGGCTTTCTCGCTCTATGTTGCAGTCTCTATGTTGCAGTGCAGCATCCTACACGCTGGGGCGACGCGCAAGGGGGGCCGGCTAAAGTCCCGCCTTGGTCAGCTCCGCCATCAGTTCCGCCGCCAGAATCTTGTAATCGCCCACCAGGCCGAAATCGGCGATTTGAAAAATCGGAGCTTCTTCGTCCTTGTTGATGGCGACGATGATTTTGGAATCCTTCATGCCGGCCAAGTGCTGGATGGCGCCGGAAATGCCGATTGCGATGTAAAGGTCGGGCGCCACCACCTTGCCGGTCTGGCCGACTTGGTAATCGTTTGGCGCATAGCCCGCATCGACCGCCGCGCGCGAGGCGCCCACGGCGGCGCCCAATTTGTCAGCCAGCGGATCGAGCACGCGGTGAAACTCTTCCGCCGAGCCGAGCGCCCGCCCGCCCGAGACCACGCGCTTCGCCGCCGTGAGCTCGGGCCGGTCGGATTTCGCCATTTCGTCCGACACGAACGCCGACTTGAACGGCCCAGCGGGCGCGGCGATTTGCTCGATGCTCGCCGCTCCGCCTTCGGCCGCCGGCTTGAACGCGGTCGGCTGAACGGTGAGCACTTTCTTGGCTTGCTCATCTTTCACTGTGATGAGTGCGTTGCCGGCATAGATCGGGCGCACGAAAGTATCGGGCCCTTCCACAGCAATGATTCCGGAAAGCTGCATCACGTCGAGCTTGGCGGCCACGCGCGGCGCCGCGTTCTTGCCGGTAGTGGTGGCGCAGAACAATACCGCGTCGTAATTGGCCATCAATGGCACGATCAATTTTTCCATCGGCTCTGCCATTTGCTTGGCGAGGGTTGCGCCATCGGCGTGCAGCACCTTGCGCACGCCGGCGATTTTCGCCGCCGCCGCCGCCGCCGCTCCCGCGTTAGCGCCAGCCACCAGCACATCGACATCCCCGCTCATCGCCGTGGCGGCGGTGACGACTTTATGGGTGGAATCTTTCACCAAGGCATTGTCGTGTTCGGCGACAACAAGAATAGCCATCAGAACACCCCCGCTTCCTTGAGTTTTCCGACCAATTCGGCGGCGGTTTTCACCTTGATTCCGCCTTGGCGCTTGGGCGGCTCGGCGGTCTTCAGCACTTTCAGGCGCGGGCTGACATCGACGCCCAGATCCGCCGGGGTTTTCACGTCGATGGGTTTTTTCTTGGCCTTCATGATGTTGGGCAGCGACGCATAACGCGGTTCGTTCAAGCGCAAATCGGTGGTGATGACAGCCGGCAATTCGACATCGATGGTTTGCAGGCCGCCATCGACTTCGCGCGTCACCGTCGCCTTGGTTTCATGCAGCACGATCCTCGAAGCGAACGTCGCTTGCGGCCAATCGAGCAGCGCGGCCAGCATCTGGCCGACTTGGTTGCAATCATCGTCGATGGCTTGCTTGCCGAGGATGACCAGGTCGGGCTTCTCGGCTTCAACCACCGCCTTCAAAAGTTTTGCCACCGCCAGCGGCTCCACCTCGCCGTCGGCCTTCACCAGAATGCCGCGATCGGCGCCAATCGCCAGCGCGTTGCGCAAAGTCTCTTGGCACTGCTCGGGGCCGAAAGAAACCGCCACCACTTCTTTCGCCGCGCCCGCGACGTGGCCACCGCCGCCGTCGCGCATGCGCACCGCTTCCTCGATGGCGATTTCGCAAAACGGATTGATCGACATCTTCAAATTCGAAAGATCGACCCCCGAGCCATCGGGCTTGACGCGAACTTTAAGATTAAAATCGAGCACCCGCTTGACCGGGACGAGCACCTTCATGCTTGAAATCCTTGATTTGTTTTCTTGACGCGCCGCAGCACGAAACGCCGGCGGACACTAGCGGGGCAGGGATTTGCCCGTCAAGGATGCCGCGATCCTAACCCGCGCGCTGGAAATTCTAGCCGATCAATCGGTTTGGGATCGCGCTGATGACCGCCAATGCGCGCCGGAAGACACGACCTTCAGTCTATTTTGCGCGCTTCAACGCGCCTCAACGGAAACTTTGGGGGCGTATCAGCATCGTCGTGCCGCACTACAGGAAGTGCGCTTCGCCTTGGAGGAGGCCACAATGGGGCGCGAATATGAGCATCGCTTGCGCGATTTCAACAATGATCCGACGACCACCCTGGCCGATGTGCGCGGTGTTATCGCCACCGCGCGTGATCGGGTCGCATCACGCCTGCTCGCCCAGACGGCCGCCTGCCGGTAATCGACCGCATCCCCATGGCGAGCGCCGAGCGCGTTTTCGCCCTGGTCTGAGATGCGATTCCTCGCCGATGAGAATAGTGGGCGCGCTGCGCGCGGCGGGGTTTGACGTCGCTTGGGTGCGGCAAGACGCGCCAGGCGTTTCGTCAATCCGCTCTACTCGAACGGGGCGAGTAGGGGAATGGTGCGGCGGCCGTCGCGGCGGTAGACGAGGAAATCGCGGTCGGTAGTCATCACCTGGCAACGCGGGTGAAGTTCCGACATGCGCACCAGGCAAGCGTCGGCTAGTGAAATGCCTGCATCCTCGTAACGGGCCATGAGCCGGCGCACCGCCTCGATTTCGGGGCTGAGCGAGAAATCCAGCTCCAAGGCGCCGCGGGCGACGAGTTCGAACACGGCGCCTGCTCTGACGCTGGCGCGGCCGACAAGATAGCAGGCTTCGGTCATCACGGCTTCGCAGGTGAAGAGCGGGCCCGACAGGCGCGCGAATTGCTCGAGCGCCCACGCGTGATGGGTGTCGTTCTTGGCGAAAAACGCCGCCAGCGGCCCGGTGTCGATAATCGTGCGCAGGTTTATTTCTTCCCTAGCGCGCGCGCGGGCTTGAACTTGCCAGGCTTGCCGAAGCCGCGCAGGTGCTTGGGATTGGTCGAGAGATCGCGCGGCCCGCCGCCGATGCCCGCAAGGTCGCCGACGAGATCGAGCACGCTGCCCTTGGCAGGCGCGCCAGGCTGTTCAACCAAGAGCTCGATGGCCTCGCGCACGAGTTCGCTCTTGCTCTGCTTGCGCTTGCGCACCAACGCTGCGAGCCGCCCTTCGAGGGCCGGGGGGAGTTTTACGGTCAACGTTTTCATAGGTATTATCTGGCTGCCGCAATGGTAACACCGCAAGAGCGCCGCACGCAAGCAAAAACCCGCCGGCTTTCGCCGGCGGGCTTCAGAATTCCGCGTGTGTTCCGCTCACCGCCCCAGCACGCCCGGCCAGTTGGCGTTGGCGCTGGTGATAAAGCCGGGGATGTTGGCTTCCCAGCGGGTTTGGATCTCGTCGTTGTAGTTTAGATAGAGCTTGCCATCGACGATGCGCCAGTTGTTGGGATTGCCGGAGGCGGTGTAGTTCTGCGAGACCGCCCAGGCGCAATAGCCGCCATATTGCGGCAGATAGCGCGCCGGCGCGGCGGTGAACGCGGCGAGATGCTCGGCGCTGGCGAAGCGATATTCGATGTTCCGATGGGTGATGCGGAACGCGTTCGTCCCACGCACCGGGCGGCCATCGGTGAAATAGGCTACCACATCGTAGCCGCCGACGCCGATATTGGAGAACGGTGCGGTATAGACCGGGCGTTCATCGGCGAAGGCGGGCGCCGCGGCGAATGCAAAGACGGCGAGCGCGGCGAGAACTAAGCGACGGAACATTCTTATCTCCTTTACATCGTTCCCCGGCCGAGTGCGAAGCGCGAGAGCGGCGTTGGCTTGTTAAGCGCGCGCTGGAACAAAGGCGCGGGCAAGGTCCGAGAGCAGGGCGACGATTTCCTTGCGGCGGATAATCAAGAGTACGATGGACGTGATCCAGATGGTTACAGCCGCCGCGAACAAGCCGCCGCCGTCATTGTTGGGGTCTGCGCCGAGCGGGGTAAACAAATGAAAGCTCACCGCACCGCTCATCACCGCAAGGCCAATCAGTGCGCCGAGCGCGTTGAGCCGGGTGAGCCCCGGCAGCAGGCCGACTAATAAAAGCGTCGAAGCGGCCAGTTCCGCCGTGCCGATGACGTATTGGCTGAACAGGCCAGTGTACGCGAACAAGCCGGGCAGACCCAAAGTTCCGGCCCAGCCGTCGAGGCGGCCGAAGATTTCCTGGGTGTTGGGATGGTCGGTGAATTTGTAGCGCAGACTGTCCACGAACACGATGGCGGCGAACGCCGAAATCGCGGCGGGCGCGTATTTTCGTAATTGTGCGAGCATAAGGCCCTCTAAAGCCCGGCTTGCAGCCGAGACATTCCGCCAGGGAGGTCGTTCGAGCGGGCTTGCCGGTTACACGCGAAATTAATCATTCCGGGATGGCCCGAGCCCAGGACGTGATTTCCGCCATTTAACCCGATGCCAACGAGCTTGCGGTAATATCACCCTCGAAATGGTGGGGTTCGCATCGATTCGGCCGGCCCGAGCAATTTGGCTGGGGCTCATGGCTGTCGCTTTGGCGGCCTGCGCCAGCACGCCCGCGCCAGTGGAGTGGGCTGGCCGCGGGCCTGCGCCGACCGCCGCGCCGTACAATCCTGACGCCGCGCCGCGCGTGCTTGATTCCTCGCTCAGGCTGCAATGCGTGCCTTACGCGCGCAATGCCTCCGGTATCGAGATTTACGGCAACGCCAACACCTGGTGGGCGCAAGCCGCCGGCCGTTATCCGCGCTCAAGCTCACCGGGGCCCGGCGCGGTGCTCGTGATGCGCGGCTATTACGGCCCCGGCCGCGGCCACGTGGCGGTGGTGATGGAGGTGGCTTCCTCCCGTGTCTTACGCGTGGACCACGCCAATTGGCTGAATGGCGGGGAAATCAGCGTCGGCGTGCCGGTGCTCGATGTGTCGCCACGCAACGATTGGAGCCAGGTGCGAGTTTGGTACGTGCCGGGCGGGTATTGGGGTGGGCGCACCTATCAAGCCGAGGGCTTCATCCACCCGTTCCAGTTGCGCGACCGCTTGAGCTGATCGCGTTAAGCTTTATTTGCGCAGCTCAAAGTTTAGTCATTAATGTATATTACCAGGGGGCAAGGACTAGATATAGTCGAACCCAGTTCTATTTACCATAAGACTATTGTTTTTCTAATATTCCCGCACTGGCCGGTTAAGCATTTTTTAAGCGCGGACGGGCGTTTCTATGTCCTAGTTTGGGGCAGCACCCCGCCTGGACTCGCTAGGCCATGTTCGATACTCGCTTCTTGGCTGCCGCCGCCGCCATCGGCTTTGCCGCATCGGAAGCGGAGGCTCTGACGCCATTGGCGATCGACCTTACGATCGATCCCTCGGTGAGGGAGGGGCCGTCCGAATATTCCGCGCTGGCCCCGCGCGCGTTCGAGCGCCCGGCCGATGCGGCCTATGAGCCGACCGCGCGCATCACCAACGGCGCCGCACGCCTGCAATGCGTGCCGTTCGCGCGCCGCGAATCCGGCGTCGAAATCCACGGCGACGCCAACACCTGGTGGGACCAGGCCAAGGCCCGCTACACTCGCCGCCAAGCGCCCGAAGAGCGCGCGGTCATGGTGCTGTACGGCTATTCCGACCCCAGCCGCGGCCACGTTGCGGTAGTGCGCGAAACGGTGTCGCCTCGGCTCATCATCGTCGACCACGCCAATTGGCTGAACGCCGGCGAGATCACCCGCGACGTTCCCATCCGCGACGTGTCGGCAGCCGGCGATTGGAGCCAGGTGCAAGTGTGGAATGTCCAGACCCGCCAGTGGGGCGGGCGCGCCTACAACGTCCAGGGTTTCATCGTGAGCCTGCAGCAAAGCGCCGCCGAAACGCCGCTGGGCTAGGCCACGATCGCCATCGATCGAATAGTCGGTAGATCTCGTTGAAGTTCCGCGAAGGACCTTTTGAGCGACCCGAGACATCGGTGACGTTTCGTACCGGACACATGGGTAACGCTTTTCGCCATTTGGGCGGAGGGCGCGATGCCGTGGAAAGAAAGCGCGAAGCCACCCGCCCAGCCGGCGCGAGCTTCGCGGTGGCGAACGGCGCGAGTCTGTTCCAGGTCGGCAAGGCGCTCGGCCACACGCAGGCGACGACGACAGAGCGCTACGCACATTTGGCCGACGATCCCGTGCGGGCCGTGGCGGAGAGCGTGGCGCGGGAGATACTTGGCGTTCAGGCGCCGTTGAAGCAGGCAGGTTCATAATCGTCGGCTTTGGGCGGGCTGTGGCAAGCCAGGTGGGCGCGCACGTGGTCATCGATTTCGGCGCCGGCCAAACCCTGACCCTTCAAAACGTCACCCTGAGCGCACTCAATTCCAGCGACTTCATCTTCGGCAGCGGCTGAAGCCTTGCGCGCGCAAACCGCGACAAAGCCATGTGGATCATTCCTGCCGAGCGCACCGACTTCCGGCGTGCCCGCGCCAGCGACCGACGGCCCGGCGCAAGCACTCGACATTTTCGACATCACGATCACTGACGATGATGCGCCGACGCCGACCACCTATTCGTTAACGCCGGCGAGCACGACGGTGGTTGAAGATGCGATGTCGGTCACATTCACGGTCACGCGGTCGAGTGGCCTGTCCGGAAACCATTTCGCCAGTACGGTGATCGGCACGGCGCCCGCGTTAGCGGGTGCCTATCAAGGTCTACTCAACCAGCCAATCACGTTTGCCGCCGCTTCGACGCTGCCACATTCACGGTAAACGTAGATCTGATCAACCTCGCCGCGCTCGGAATCAATGCCGGAGACTTCAACGCCCGCGTGATCATCACCGATCTCGGCGCCGATGCGTTGATCGTTATCGACGGGCTCGACGCCATCACCCTCCTTGGCCTTGCCGATCCCGCTACCCTCGACCCAACCGATTTCATCCTCGGACCGTAGCCGCGCCGGCGTCGGCGGGCGCTCTCGATGGCAAGGGCGCCGGTCCTGGCACGAGCGTTGCAGGGGATCGGCGCTGCTCTGGCTATGCGTCGCCCATTGGCCTATAGCTGACGCGAGCCCATCGGGCGCGAAAGCGTGGAGGGTTAGATGTCGGCAGCGTATCGCATTGTCCTCGATGGCGCCCAAGAAATACCGGCTGTGGCGACCGGCGCTAGCGGCCGCGGCTACGCGATCTTCGACACTGCCACCAATTCGCTGTTCTATTCGCTGGCTATTTTCGGCTTGGATTTCGGCGCTTGGCTTGGCGAAGCCGCGCAAACGCCTTCCACCGCCGACGACATCACCGACGCGCACTTTCATCCGGGCGCCAGCGGGGTCGAAGGCGCCCCGATTTTCGGCTTGAAATCGGATCTCGACGATTTCGCGGTGTCGCCGGTCGCGCTAAACGGCTCGCGCACGATCAGCGGGCGCTGGGAAACCACGGACACGCCGTCGATCACGCCTTTCCTCGCCAATTTCAGCGGCGCCGGCCCGCTTGGCACGGAGATTCCAGTATACCTCAATTTTCACACGGTAACGAACCCCGGCGGGGAAATTCGCGGCCAGATGATCCTGATCGCCACCGACGCCAGCGAGACCGTCAGCGGAACCAACGGCGACGACGTGCTTCCAGGATTGGGCGGCGACGACATCATTAATGGCGGTCTCGGCGCCGACGTGATAATGGGCGGAGAGGGCAATGACACGCTCAATGGCGGGGAGGGCGACGATATTCTTTCCGGCGAGGCCGGCGCGGATTTGTTGCTCGGAGAGGGCGGCAACGACACGTTCTTTCTTGACGGCGCCGACACCGCGGCAGGCGGGGTGGGCGACGACGATTATCGTGTGCTCGACTTGGGGGCGATCATTACCGAATTGAGCGGGGAGGGTGATGCGGACAGAGTCGAGGTGCTCGTTGGCAATGAATACACGCTGGACGATCAATTGGAGATTCTTGGTTTCAGCGGCGTGGGCGGTTTCTTCGGCAGCGGCAATGCGATCGGCAATCAAATTTTCGGCGGCCTTGGCGATGACATCGTGTTTGGTCTGGGCGGCGACGATTCCCTGTTCGGCAATGACGGCGCCGATACGCTCGACGGCGGCGACGGCAATGACACGCTCAATGGCGGGGGGGGCAATGATGTCCTGATTGGCGACGTCGGCGTGGATTCCATGTTCGGAATGGGCGGGAACGATACGTTCTTTCTTGAAGATGGCGGCGATGCAGCGGCGGGCGGCGCCGGTGACGATGATTACCGTGTGTCCGGCCTGGGCATTGTCATCACCGAATTGAGCGGGGAGGGCGACGCCGACAGAGTCGAAGTGCTGGTGGGCAATGTCTTCACGCTGGGCGATGATTTGGAAGTCCTGGTGTTCAGCGGCGGGGGCGCCTTTTCTGGGACCGGCAATGCGGCCGCCAACCAGCTGGTCGGCGGTCTTGGCGACGACGTCTTGGCTGGTCTTGGCGGCGGTGACGGCCTTTTTGGCAATGCCGGCGCTGACACGCTCAATGGCGGGGCAGGCGCCGATTTCATGGTCGGCGGCGCCGGCGATGATATTTATATCGTCGACGACATTTCCGATAAGGCCATCGAACTCGTTGGCGAAGGCCGCGACACGATTTACACAGGCCTGGCCTTCTACCAGATGGGCGATCATGTCGAGGAACTCTCGATGACCGGCGCCGCCGGCACTTTCGCCAACGGCAATGCGCTCGATAATCTGATCG
>Ga0247727_10002024_pt1 | contig 46893 bp, 42 predicted proteins | sample WisWelCaveWW1625_FD_202498 | JGI IMG/M metagenome (GOLD analysis project Ga0247727, IMG submission 202498) | Biofilm microbial communities from Wishing Well Cave, Virginia, United States - WW16-25 | ecosystem: Environmental > Aquatic > Deep subsurface > Groundwater > Cave microbial mat | place...
GCTAGCATCGCCTTGTCCCCCTCCCCCCTTCAGGCTCATTCTGTATTGGAAACAAACTCCGCTTTCAGGCTCATTCACCATTGGAAACACACCCCCGGTTCAGGCTCATCTTGTATTGGACAACTCTCCGAGTTGTCCCAAACCGCCCGATCATTTATCCTGATGGATTGCAGACCACTCCCGCCTCGGCACTGTCCGCTTCCGCCGCCGCCGCCAAGGAGCGCCTGGACGCGCAGGTGCGCGAGATGGTCCACTGGCACTTCAGTCCGGAAACGGGCTGCCCGTTCTGGCTCGAGTTCGCCGCCGGTTTGAGCTGGGATCCCGTCCGCGAGATCCGCCGCCTCGAAGATCTGCGGCGCTTCCCTCCTTTCCAGGACGATTGGCTGCGCGGCGGGCCTGTGCGTCGCTGGGTGCCGAAGGGACTGGCCGGCAAGCCGGTGTTCGTGTTCGAGACCGGAGGCACCACGGGAGTCCCCAAGACCCGCGTGGCGATGGAGGACTTCCGCATCGACTACGAGATGTTCTCCGAGACGCTGCCCGAGCGCTGGTTCCCGCGCGGCTCGAACTGGCTGATGCTGGGACCCTCCGGCCCGCGCCGCCTGCGGCTGGCGGTCGAGCACTTGTGCCAGCACCGCGGCGGCATCTGTTTCTGCGTCGACCTGGACCCTCGCTGGGTGATCAAGCTGATCCGGATGGGTCTGATGGAGGAACTGGAGCGCTACAAGGCCCACGTCATCGAGCAGGCGGTGACCGTGCTCGACGCCGGCCACGATATCCGCTGCCTGTTCACCACGCCGAAGCTGCTCGAATCCCTGGCCGAGGAGCTGGAGAACCGCGGCCGCACCGTTGGCGGCACGGGCATCACCGGCATCTTCGCCGGCGGCACCGAGTTCACGCCGCAGTACACGCGCTTCGCCACCGAGGAACTACTCGGCCCGGGCGTCTACCTCACGCCGACTTACGGCAACACGCTCATGGGACTGGCCTGCTCGAAACCCGTCACCGCCGCGGAAGGCTACAAGATCGCCTACTACGCGCCGCAGCCGCGCGCCGCGATCGAGGTGGTCGCCTTCGATGGCGGCGACCGCCTGGTCGGCTACGGGGAAACCGGGCGCGTGCGGCTCACCACGCTGACGAAGGAAACTTTCATTCCCGGATTTCTGGAAAGAGACGAAGGCGAGCGCGAGCCGCCCTGCGAGCTCTACCCGTGGGACGGCGTCAGCGGCGTGCGTCCCTTCCGCCAGCTCGGCGCCGCCACCACCGTGGGAGTGTATTGAGCCATGTTGAACCTGCCGATTCTGCGCTGGGGAACGCCCTACACCAGCCTCGACCAGGAGCCCGTGGTCCATTTTCTGACCGGAGAGACGCTGGCGCGCGTCAGCCAGGCCAACACCGGCCTGCTCGGCCGCGACATGCGCCAGGCCCAGCGGGCGCGCGACGCACTCGCCGCCATCCCGATCCCGCAGTTGATCGAGACGATGAAGAAGGCCGCGGACCTGTACCTTTCGGCCTCGCTGCCCATGGGCGACGGCGAGCAGTCGCCGGAGGATTTCGCGCGCCAGCAGTCGGCCTCCACCGGCCTGCCCGAGCACATGTGCGCGGCCAACATGAAGAAGAATCACTTCGTGTTGTCCAACATGGACAAGATCCTGGACGCGCTGACCCGCGGGCTGGACTTGCAGATCCTCACCCGCGGCTTCGGCGTGGAATCGCGCGGCGTCACCGTCAGCTACCAGGCGCAATCGCCGGCGCTCGGCCTGGTGCTGCCGTCGAATTCGCCCGGCGTGCACACGCTGTGGCTTCCGGTGATCCCGATGCAGATCGGGCTGGTGCTCAAGCCCGGCCCACAGGAGCCCTGGACGCCCTATCGCATGACGTCCGCTTTCGTCCAGGCGGGCGTGCCCAAGGAGGCCATCTCGATCTACGCCGGCGGCGGTGAGATGGGCGCCGAAGTCGTGCGCCGGCTGAACCGCACCATGATCTTCGGCGGCACCGCCACGGTGGAGCGCTACAAGGGCGACCCGCGCGTGCAGGTACACGGGCCGGGCTTCAGCAAGATCCTGCTCGGCGACGACGTGGTGGACCATTGGGAGCGCTACCTGGACGTGATGGCCGACAGCGTCTTCCTCAACAGCGGCCGCGGCTGCATCAACTGTTCCGGCATCTGGGCGTCGCGCCATACCCGCGAGATCGCCCAGGCGCTGGCCGAGCGCATGGGCCCGGTGGAGCCGCTGCCGCCGGAGGATCCCGCCTCGGCGCTGGCCGCCTTCACCGTCCCCGGCGCCGCCCGCGCCATCTGGAAGTCGATCGCCGCCGGCTTGCGCGAGCCCGGCGTCGAGGAGATGACGGCGCCCTTCGGCCCGCGGCTGGTCGAGAAGCCGCGCTGCGGCTACCTGCGGGCGACGGTGATCCACGCCGACTCGCCCGACCGCGCCCTGGCCAACGCCGAGTACATGTACCCGTTCGTGAGCGTGGTGCGCTGCCCGCAGGAGCGGATGCTCGAGCGCATCGGCCCGACGCTGGTGTGCAGCGCCATTACCGACGACACCGGGTTCCAGCGGCGCCTGCTCGACGCGCCGCACATCGACCGGCTCAATCTCGGCGCCATCCCGACCATCCGCCTGGACTGGCTGCAACCGCACGAAGGCAACATCGTCGAGTTCCTGTTTCGCCCGCGCGCCTTCCAGGCAGCGGTTTAAGGTACGAAACCGAGCCGCGACCGTTAGGGAGCGGTTTTCCCCTCCGGTCCTGCCGCGGCCCGCCGCGGTGCGGTACAATTCCCAAACGACTTCAGCAGGAGAGATAACCATGCGTCACCTGGCCGTATCGATGTTGGTCTGCTGTATTGCCCTGTCCGCGCAGACCAAGAAGATCCTGATTTCGGGCGCTGAACCGGCGATGTTGAAAGAGCTCGAAAGCGCCTCGCCCAAGGCGCGTATCGTCGCCGTCACCAAGGAGAACCTGATGGCGGAGCTGGCCGACGCCGACGCCTACATCGGCGAGCTGCGGCCAGAGCAGCTCCGCGAGGCGAAGAAGCTGCAATGGGTGCAGACCATGAGCGCCGGCGTCGAGAAGGTATTGCACCTTTCCGGCGGCCCCGACATGCGCGACAGCCGGATCATCCTGACCAACAACCAGATCGTGCAGGGCCCGGAGATCGCCGATCACGCCATGGCGATGCTGCTGATGCTCGCACGCGGACTCCACATCTTTGCCGCCCATCGCCAGAAGGAGCTGTGGCAGCCGCGGCCGTATCCGGGCATCGAGCTCAACGGCCGCACGGCGCTGGTGATCGGCTTCGGCGGCATCGGGTCGCAGATCGGCATCCGCGCCTGGGCGAGCGGGATGAAGGTGATCGGCGTCGACCCGGAGGACATCCCCTACTCCCCGTTCATCCACCGCGTGGTCAAGCCGGACCAGCTCGACGAGGTGCTGCCGGAGGCCGATGTGGTCTTCATCTCGGCGCCGCACACGCCGCTCAGCCACAAGATGATGGGGCCGTCGCAGTTCGAGCGGATGAAGCGGAACTCCTATTTCATCGCCGTCAGCCGCGGCGGAATCTATGACCTGAACGCGCTGGTGAAGGCGCTCGACAGCAAGCACCTGGCCGGCGCCGGCGTGGACGTCACCGATCCGGAGCCGCTTCCGCCGGGGCATCCGCTGTGGAAGTTCGACAACGTCGTCATCACGCCGCACATCGCCGGCCGCTCGGACAAGGACCGCGCCCGGATGATCGGCACCGTCAAGGAGAACATCCGCCGCTTCGTCGACGGCAAGCCGCTGCTCAACGTCGTCGACAAACTGAAGGGCTACTGAGGCGGCCCGCCCGGCCATGACGCGACGCGAGGCCACTCGCGGCTTCCTCGCCCTGCTCGCCGGCTCCCCCGCGCTGTCGGCGCAGCCCGACAGACTCCCCGACCGCATGCCGGCGCTCGAGGAGATGATCAGCCTGTTCGATTTCGATCAGGTCTGCCGGCGGCGGATCCAGCGGGAGGCCTACGATTTCGTCTCCGGCGGCTCCGACGACGAATGGACGCTGCGGCGCAACCGGGAGGCGTTCTCGAAGATCACCTTGCGCCCGCGGATGCTGGTGGACGTCACCCGTCTCGACCTCTCGCTGACGTTGTTCGGGACGCGCGTCGAGATGCCCATCCTGGTGGCGCCGACCGGCACCCACTCCCGGGTGCACCCGGAGGGAGAGCTGGCCACCGCGCGCGGCGCCGGGCGCGTCAAGACGATCATGGCGGTGAGCAGCACCTCGAGCTTCCCCATCGACCGGATCGCCAAGGATGCCACCGGCCCGCTCTGGTTCCAGCTCTACGCCGGGCCGGACGCCCAGGCGACGCGGGAGCGTGTCGAGAACGCCGTCGCCGCCGGATGCAAGGCCGTCTGCTTCACCGTCGACGCCCCCTACTACCCCCACCGCGAGCGCGACCTGCGCAACCGCCTGGTGCGGCCGGAGGTGCAGCGCGAGCTACTAACCGCCCGCTCCGCGCGCCGGAGCGGGGAAGCGCCGGCTTCGCCCTACGGGCTGCCGCAGCGATTCACCGCGCAGCTCACCTGGTCGTTCGTCGACGAGCTGGTCTCCTACGCGAAGGTTCCCGTGCTCATCAAGGGCATCCTCACCGCCGACGACGCGCGGCTGGCCGTCGCGCACGGCGCGGCGGGGGTGATCGTCTCCAACCACGGCGGCCGCTACCTGGACTTCACGCCCGGGACCATCGAGGTGCTGCCGGAGATCGTCGACGCGGTGGGAGCGAAGATCCCCGTGCTGATCGACGGCGGCATCCGCCGCGGCACCGACGTGCTGAAGGCCCTGGCCCTGGGCGCCAAGGCGGTCCTGATCGGGCGGCCGCCGCTGTGGGGACTGGGCGCGTTCGGCGAGACCGGCGTGGCGCGCGTGCTCGAGATGCTCCAGACAGAGCTGGCGCTCGCCATGGGCCTGGCCGGAAAACCCAACCTGGCCGCGGTCGACCGCAGCCTGGTTTCGGTGGAGCGCTGACAGCCATGCGTAGCGACCGGTCCTCAGAATCCGCGCGTATCGGTATGAGTTTTTCGGTCGCTAACATCCAGGAAGCCCGGGCGCAATCGGCAAGGCTAAGCGAGGAGGCCTTAACCGTGGATTTGGTGGATGGGCGGACCATCGTCGTGCCGCTGGCATGGTTTCCCCGCCTTTGGCATGGCACACCGCGGGAACGCAATCGTTTCGAACTCTTTGGAGCCGGCGCCTATATCCATTGGCCGGATTTGGACGAGGATCTGACGGTTGCCGGTCTCCTGACGGGGCAGCAATCAGGAGAGACTCCGCAGTCTCTGAAAAAGTGGCTGGCCTCTCGACAAGGGAAGCAGAGGCCTTCACCGGATCGGCGACGGCCGTCCACCAGGGCGTTGCAGGCGACGGCCAAAAGCAGGCCGCGCCTGAACGCCTGAGTCGTTAGACAGCCGGAGGGGCGAATCGGTATCCATACCCGGAGGGAGAAATGGACGAATTGACCAAAGCCGTGCTTGCGTCGATTCCGGCGCTGGTTGGCGTCCTGGCAACCGGCCTTGTTGGGGCTGGCCTCACCTTCTTGTGGAACGTCCAACTCAAGCGACGGGAACTCGATCTTGCCGCAGCAAAGAGGTTTCATGGCCTGTACGGTGAATTCTTTGCCGTCTGGAAACTGTGGAACTACTACGTGGGCGATGTGGGCCCACAAGTCTTTCCAGAGGCGAGCCGCTGGAAACTCCTGGAAAGGGCCTGCACTGCCGAAGCCGGCGTGGAGGCAACCTTGATAGAGCTCGCGTCAAGGCACCGACTGAATCGGACCGCCATCGAGGATCTTGGAAAGTTCAGGCAAGTATATCAGCAGCTTCGCGAGTCTATTCGTGACAATCGTCGACTCGAGTGGGACTGGTCTGAACACGATGCGTACATGGCATTCAAGCAACTGGCGCCACGAGTAGCACAACTGATTCGGACCGGGTCACCTACACGGGCCGGGAGGGCGGAGCAGGGGGCCAAAGCATGGCTCGATGTGACGTCGAACGAGTTCGAAGACTTCTGGCTTGATCAGAAAGGTGTCTAGCGAGGCGCTGCAAGCGACGTGCAAAACTCGGCCGCGCCTGAACGCCTGAGTCGTTAGGCGGGCGACGGACACGTTGGCTGTGTATGCTGGACTGGCTGGAGATCGAGTTGCCTGGTGAGCGATATTTTCGACCGCATCCTTGCCTTGATCGCCCGTCGGGAAGTGGTGATCTCCGACCACGGCTATGAAGAGCTGGCAGCCGATGGTATCCTGGTCAGGGATATCTATGAGGGCGTCCATGATGCCATCGTTGTGGAAGAGTATCCGACCTATCACAAGGGGCCGTGTGCCCTGTTCCTGCAGCGGGATTACCACGGCCAGCCGATCCACGTCCTGTGGGGCATCCCCGCCAACGCCACTTCTCCGGCAGTCGTTGTTACCGCCTACAGGCCGGATCCGAACCGGTGGACGGTGAACTTCCTTGGGAGAAAGTCATGAGTACACGGCGTCGAACCAAGTACGTGCTGGAGGGCCTGTACGCCGCCGCGGTCGACGTGGATTGGATCGAATCCGAGATGGGGTGGTCGCCGTATTTGTCTTTGGAAGACGCGCAGAAACTGGATGAGGTCCGGGAGGCGCTTCGGAGCGGCGATCTCACGAGGGCCAGTCAACTGGGCCGGGTTTACCAGCTCACACCTGTTGCTGTATGAGTGTGTCGGGCCTTCGGACACGCTAACCTCGGCGTTCGTGATGCGCTGCCGGGTCTACGTGCGCACCATCTAACGACCCAAGACGTGCTTCTTCAGGTCGCGCCAGTCCTTGGACTGCCCTCGTTTCAGTTGCTCAAGTCCCCGCCGCACCTTCTTCGCTTCCGCCGGCGTCAAGGTTGCATCCACGAGGCGTTTGGGCTGCCCTACCCTACCGATGAACGAACTCGCTGCTGTCTCTCTGGGCATAACACTTTCAGAGTATCGCGTGCGGAGCCCCCGGGCCGCCCTGTATGCTGGTCGGCGATGCGCCTTCATCGACGGTGGATTCTCCTTGCGCTTTCGACCTGCCTGGCCGCTCTCGCCGCGGGCTGCGCGCGCGGTCCACGCCTGGTTGTCGGCTCGAAGAACTTCACCGAGCAGTTGATCCTCGGCGAGATCATCGCCCAGCACCTCGAGCGGCGCCTCGGGCAGCGGGTTGAGCGCAAGCTGAACCTGGGCGGAACGCTGCTGGCGCACCAGGCGCTGGCGGCCGGCCACATCGACCTGTACCCGGAATACACGGGGACGGCGCTGACGGCGATCCTCAAGCTCGAGCCGCTGGCCGATAGCGCCGCCGTGCTCGAGCGCGTGCGCCGCGAATACCGCGAGCGGTTCGGCCTCCTGTGGCTCGACCCGCTCGGCTTCGACAACTCCTTCGCCATGGTGGTGCGGGGAGAGCAGGCGCGCAGCGGCCGGCTGCGGACTCTGAGCGAAGCGGCCGCCTGGCGCAAGGGCTGGTCGCTCGGCGCCGGCTACGAGTTCCAGCAGCGGGCCGACGGGCTGGCGGCGCTCACCAGGACCTATGGTTTCCAGTGGCGCGGCACGGCGCGCGTGATGGACCTGGGGCTGCTCTACCAGGCGCTCGAGCAGAAGCAGGTGGACATGGTGGCGGCCAGCGCCACCGACGGCCTGCTGTCGAAACTAGACGTTCAGGTGCTGGCCGACGATCGCCGCGCCTTCCCTCCCTACCAGGCCGCCGTGGTCGCGCGCCTGGAGACGCTCGCGCGCATCCCGACCCTGCGTGCCGCGCTCGAGGAAATCTCCGGCAAGTTCCCTGAAGCAACGATGCGCCGCCTCAACCACGCGCTGGACGGCGAGCACCGGCCGCTGGCGGAGGTCGCCGCGCAGTTCCTCCGCGAAGCGGGTCTGGAACCGGCGGCGCCGGCGCGCTGAGTGGCTCCCGCGCCTCGCCCGGCCTGTTATACTTGCCTTGCGCCCGTTTGGGCGGGAAGCGAAACGGGAAGGCGGTGCAAATCCGCCACTGCCCCGCAACTGTGAGCGGCATGCTGTAGCGCCCGGCGGTCACTGGACCGGGAAGGTCCGGGAAGGCCGTCGGCATCAGGGCCGAGCCGCGAGTCAGGAGACCGGTTTCCCGTCGGCCGTGCGTGAATCGTTCCGAGGGGGAACGAGGCATGCAGCTCATCCGTTGCTCGTTGTTGTTGATTTCCGCGGTCGCGTCCGTGCTGGCGGGCGGCATCGAAGGCCTGGTGGTGGATCCTTCCGGACGCCCTGTGCCGGCCGCCGTCGTCCGCTGCGGCGGCCGCAGTTTCCTTACCGACGACCAGGGCCGGTTCCGCATCGAGGACGTCGCGCGCTGCCCGGCCCGGGTCGCGGCGAGCGGGTTTGAAACAGCATCGCAGGTTCTTGTTTCGGACACACCCGCGCGGATCGCCCTCGCGCTGGCTGGCGTCGCCGAGACCGTGCTGGTTTCCGCCGTGCGCGAGCAAGTGGGACTGGAGCAGGCCGGCGTGGCGGGCAACATCCTGCCCGCCGCCGACATCGAGCGCCGCCAGTTCCCGCTGGTAGTGGACCTGCTGCGCGAGATCCCCGGGCTGCACGTCGCCCGCTTCGGCCGCCACGGCGGCGCCACCCAGGTGTTCGCCCGCGGCGCGCAGCGCACCGGCACGCTGGTGATGATCGACGGCATGCCGGTCAACGATCCCGGCGGCGACCTGAATTTCGCGCACCTGCTCTCGGGCGCCATCGAGCGGATGGAAGTGGTCCGCGGGCCGGAGAGCGCCCTGTTCGGCGCCGAAGCGTCCTCCGCGGTGGTCCAGTTGTTCACCCGCACGGGCGACCCCGAGCGGCGCCGCCCACGCACCCGCCTGATGTGGGAACGCGGAAGCTTCCAGACCGATCGCTGGCTCGCGGGCCTGAGCGGCGGCTCCGGCAGACGCCTGGATTATTCGACCACCGTCGAGCAGTTCCACACCGTCGGGGAGTTTCCCAACGACGCCTACCGCAACACCAGCGGCACCGCGAGCGTCGGCTGGCGGCTGGCGCCGGCCACCGAGCTGCGCGGCCTTTTCCGCTCCTTCGACACTTTCACCGGCGTGCCCAATCGCGTCGGCTACCGCATCTACGACCTCGACGCGCGGCGCATGAATCGCGACTACACGGCCTCGCTCCGGCTGGACGACGTACGCGGGCCCGGCTTCGCCCATCGCTTGCTGGTGGGGCACCACCGCCTGCGCGACCTGTTTGTGGACGAACGGCTCGACGGCCCCTACGCGGTCGCCGCGCTGGTGCGCGACACGGCGCTGCCGGTGCCCCGCATCCACCTGGTGAGGCTCCTCGATCCGCGCCAGCTCCCGCTCGCCCTCATCCCGCCGGGGACGCGGCTGGTCACGCGCTCCGTGCGCCTGGCGCCGCTGGCGGAGCCGTCACTCAGCGTGACCTCACGCACCACGGCCGACTACCAGGGCACCTGGAGCCACGCCGGCGGCGCACTGCTGGGCGGCTATGAGTACGAGCGCCAGGCCGGCGTCATCTCGACTCGCGACGTCGATCGCGGCAATCACGGCCTGTTTCTCCACAAGCGGCACTCGTTCGCCGGCCGCGTGTCGCTCTCCGCAGGTGCGCGCTGGGAGCGCAACAGCGTCTTCGGGAACAAGTTCACTCCCCGCGCGGCCGCCGCCTTCCGTCTCGCCGGGGACACCTGGTTCCGGCTGAGCGCCGGCCGCGGCATCACCGAGCCCAGCCTGTTGCAGATCTTCGCGCGCGATTCCACCTTCGTCGGCAACCCGCGGCTGCGGCCGGAGAAAACCTCGAGCTACGAGGCCGGGCTGGTGCGGGAATGGTGGGGCCGCCGCATCCGCACGGAGCTGTCGACGTTCCACAGCTCTTTCCGCGGCCTGATCGTGTTCGTGCCGACCGCCATCGGCACTTTCGAAAACGTCGACGCCAGCCACGCACGCGGCTTCGAGATCTCGGGCCAGGCGCGTCTTGTGAAATACGTGACGGCGTCGGCGAGCTATACGCTGACCGCGAGCCGCATCGACGCCGCCTCCACTCCCAACTCGCTCACCGGCGGCATCGGCCAGCAGCTGCTGCGGCGGCCGCGGCACTCCGCCGCCCTCTCGCTGGCGATCGCGCCCTCGCGCTGGTCGCTCGACGCCGGGGCGACCTTCACCGGCGAGCGCCAGGACTCCGACGTCTTCGGCGTGACGCGCAACCCGGGATACTGGCACGTCTGGGCCGGCGGCGCGCTCCGGCTCGGCGGCGGCGTACTGCCGTTCCTGCGCGCCGACAACCTGCTGAACACGCGCTACCACGAGGCGCTGGGCTACAGCGCCCTCGGCCGCACGCTGCGCGGGGGAGTGCGTTGGGAATGGTGAGGCGCGCCCTGCTGGTCGGCGGGACCTCCTCGCACGCCGGCAAGAGCTGGATGGCCACCGCCATCTGCCGCCACCTGCGACGGCGCGGCCTGCGCGTGGCGCCGTTTAAGGCGCAGAACATGTCGCTGAACTCCTACCCCTGCCGCAACGGCGGCGAGATCGGGCGCGCCCAGGTGGTGCAGGCCGAGGCTTGCGGCCTGGAGCCGGCCAGCGACATGAACCCGGTGCTGCTGAAGCCCAACGGCGAGGGCTCCAGCCAGGTGGTGGTCGACGGCAAGGTGTGGCGCAATCTCCGCGCGGCGGAATACTACGAGCATTTCGATTTTCTGCTCGGGCGCGTGCTGGCCGCCTGGGAGCGGCTGGCCGCCCGGTACGACTACATCGTGATGGAAGGCGCGGGCAGCGTCGCCGAAGTGAACCTCCGCGCGCGCGACCTGGTGAACCTCGGCCTGGCGCGGCGGGTGGGCGCGCCGGCGCTGCTGGTGGCCGATATCGACCGCGGCGGCGTGTTCGCCTCGGTGGCCGGCACCTTCGGCCTGCTGGAGGCCGAGGAAGCGCCGCTGGTCCCCGCTTTCGCGATCAACCGCTTCCGCGGCGACGCCTCGCTGTTCGCCGGAGGGATCCGGTTCCTTGAAGACAAAACAGGCCGGAAATGTTTGGGACTGTTCCCCTACGAAGACTCGCTCGCCATCGATCCCGAAGACGGCCTGTCGCTCGACGGGATGGCGCCGGCCGCCGGAACCGGCCCCCGCGTCGGAATCCTCCGCTTCCCGCGCGTCTCCAACTTCACCGACTTTCGCCTGCTGCCCCGGGCGCGCTGGATCCGCCGTCCCGAGCCGGGCCGGTTCGACTGCGTCATCCTCCCCGGCAGCAAGAACACGCTCGCCGACCTGGCCTGGATGCGCGCGCGCGGCCTGGACCGCTGGGTGCTCGCCCAACACGCACAGGGCGCGCGGGTGGTGGGAATCTGCGGCGGCTACCAGATGCTCGGCGAGCGCATCGACGACCCGCACGGAGTGGAATCCGAAGCCGGCGCATCGGCCTCCGGGCTGGGACTGCTCCCGGTCGTCACCATGCTGGCGCCGGAAAAAACCACCCGCGTGGTGGAAGCCGCCACGCCCGCCGGCCGCAAGTTTCGCGCCTACGAGATCCACATGGGCCTCACGCGGCGCCCGCCAGACTGCGCGCCGTTTGCCGTGCTCGCCGAAGGGGACGAGGGAATTCGCGCGCGGGGATGCGTGGGCACCTATCTTCACGGCGCGCTCGAGGACCCCGGCGTCCTGGAAGAGCTGCTCGGCACGGCGGTCGAACCGGGGGAAGACAAGGAAGTCCTCTACGACCGGCTGGCGGACTGGTTTGAGCGGCACGCCGACCTGCGGCTGTTCGAGGAGCTGTACCTGTGATGGCTGTATCTGTAGTTGCCTGGTGGGAGGTGGCCGCGGGCGTCGGGCTGGATCTGCTGCTCGGCGATCCGCGCTGGCTGCCGCATCCGGTTCGAGGATTCGGCCGCGTGGTCGTCGAGCTCGAGCGGTTCTGGCGATGGACGCGGCTGCCGCTGCGGCTTGCCGGATGCGGGCTGCTGGTGGTCGCCGTCGGTCTGGCGATCGGCGTGGTGTGGCTGACGCTGCCCTGGGCCGCCGTGTTCTGGATCTGGACAATGGTTGCCATCCGCGACCTGGACCTGGAAGCCACTCGCGTGGCGCGCTCGTTGCAGCGAGGCGACCTGGATGGCGCGCGGGAGCGCCTGGCGGCGATCGTCGGTCGGGACACCGCGCACCTGGAGGAACCGGAGATTCTCCGCGCCCTGGTGGAGACGGTGGCGGAGAATCTCAACGACGCCATCGTCGCTCCTTTGTTCTACCTGGCGCTGGCCGGGCCGCTCGGCATGGCCGCCTGCAAGGCCGTCAACACGCTGGACAGCATGGTGGGCTACCGCAACGAGCGTTACCGCGAGTTCGGCTGGGCGTCGGCGCGCATGGACGACCTCATCCATTTCGTGCCCGCGCGGCTGACGGCGCTGCTGATCTGGGTCTCGGCCATGCTGCTCGGCCTGGATGCCCGGCGTTGCCTGCGTGTCACGCTGCGCGACGCCGCCCGCCAGCCGAGTCCCAACGCCGGCTATCCGGAAGCGGCGGTGGCCGGCGCGCTCGGGGTGCGGCTGGGCGGTGTGAACTGGTACGGCGGAGTGCCGTCGGTGAAGCCGCCGCTCGGGGACCCGGTGAAGCCGCTCGGCGCGGAGAGCTTCGGCCAGGCCCGCCGCATTCTCTACGCCACTTCCGCCCTGATGGTGGTGATGGCGCTGGGATGGGTGTCATGAGCCTCGGTCACGGCGGCGACCTGTTCGGAATCGCGCGCGCGCGCGGCTGGGACTGGCGCGAGCTGCTGGACCTGAGTGCGAGCATCAACCCCTTGGGTCCGTCGCCGGGCGTGCGGGCGGCCATCGTGAGCGCGCTCGAGCGGATCGTTCACTATCCGGAGCCGGCGGCGCCGCGGTTGACCGGGCGGCTGGCCGCGCAATGGGGACTGGAGCCGCGCCAGGTGCTGGCGGGCAACGGCGCCACCGAGCTCATCCACTTTCTGGCGCGTGTGTGGCCGCAGGAGCGTGTCACGCTGGCGGCGCCGACTTTCTCCGAGTTCCACCGCGCCTGGCCCCAGGCGGCGTGCGTGCGCTGGCGCGACCTGGCGAGATGGCCCGAGCTCGGGCTGCTGGTCGTGGCGCAGCCCAACAACCCGACCGGAGAAGCGCTCCCGCCCCAGGAGCTGCGCGACTGGCTGCTCGCCACTACGAATCCGGTGCTGGTGGACGAGTCGTTTCTCGACTTCACCGGGTTACCCTCGATGCTGTCGCTCGCCGGCCGCCGGCCCGATCTCCTCGTGCTGCGCTCGCTCACGAAGTTCCACGCCATGCCCGGACTGCGCGTAGGTGCGCTGGCGGGCAGCGCGGATCGAATGGAATGGCTGGCCGCGCGGCGCGAGCCGTGGCAGGTGAACGCGCTCGCCGAGGAGGCGGCGCTGGCGGCGCTGGACGATTCCGGGCATGCCGCGCGCAGCCGCGAGCTGGTGGATCGTGAGCGGGCGTGGCTGCTCGGGCGACTGGCGGAGCTGCCGGGTCTCCATGCCGAGCCGGGGGGAGTGGCCAACTTTCTCCTGGTTCGATACGACGGCGACGTCGCGGCTCTGTGCGAATGGTTTCTCGATCGGCGTATTATTCTGCGCGACTGCACGGGTTGGCCGGGTATGGAGGGAGCTGCCTTCCGTTTCGCGATCCGCACGAGGGAAGTGAATGAGCGCGTGGTCGAGCTGTTGAGGGAGTACGTATGCGCGCGCTAGCAGCAGCCTGTGGCATGTGGGCGACCGACGTGGCGCAGGCTCTCAGCCTGCCGCGCCGAGACTCGTCTCGGCGCCTGCGGTCCGCTGGCCCGCGCTCGACCAGGGATAGTCCTCCAGCTTCCGCTCCTGTCGGACCCAGTGATCGTGAGACTCCGCAAGGATCCAAGCACGATGCCGACAATTCGCTGGCGTCGAGACGAGTCTCGACGCGGCAGACACGAGTGTCTGCGCCACATCGTTTACATTCGGTGACTTTTGCCACGGGCTGCTTAGCGGTACTGGTGCTCCTCGCCGCCGCGCTCTGCGCCCAGCCGCGGCGCATCGTCTCCACCGCGCCGAGCATCACCGAGATGCTGTTCGCGCTCGGCCTGGGCGAGCGCGTGGCCGGCGTCACTACCTTCTGTCACTACCCGCCGGAGGCGGCCCGCCTGCCCAAGATCGGCTCGTTTATCCAACCCAACCTGGAGGCGATCGCCGCGCTCGGTCCCGACCTGGTGATCATTCTGAAGAACCCGATCGAGCTGGCCCAGAAGCTGGAAACGCTGCGGCAGCGCGTGCTCGAGATGGATCACGAGACCATCGACGGCATCTACGGCTCGCTGGAGCGGATCGCAGCGGCGGCGGGGACGCCCGAGCGGGCGAGGGCGCTGAACGGCTCGCTGCGCGCGCAGCTCGACGAGATTCGCAGGCGGACCGCGGCGCGCCCGCGCCGGCGTATGGTGTTCCTGGTGGGGCGCACGCCGGGCACGCTGCAAGGACTGGTCGCGGTGGGCCGGGCCTCCTACCTGAACCAACTGATCGAGATCGCCGGCGGCGAGAACATCTTCCGCGATGCGGTGGCGCCGTATCCGAAGGTCGGTTTCGAGGAGATGCTGGCGCGCAACCCCGAGGTGATCGTCGATATGGGCGACATGGCGCAGACGGTGGGCGTTACCGAGCGGCACAAGCGCGAAGTGGTGGCGCTGTGGAACCGTTATCCGGCGCTGGCGGCGGTGCGGCAGGGCCGCGTGTTTGCGGTGGCTTCCGACATCTTCGTCGTGCCCGGCCCGCGCATGGTGGACGCGGCGCGCGAGTTCGCCCGCATGCTGGGCGCGGAGGCCGGCCGGTGAGCGCCTCGTTCCGCCTTCGCGACGCCGGCATGCGCTACGGCGACTCGGAAGTGCTCCGCGCCGTTACGCTCGAGTTCCGCGCCGGCGAGCTGGCCGCGGTGGTTGGTCCGAACGGCGCCGGCAAATCGACGCTGCTCGGCGTGATGAGCGGGCTGCGCCCCGGCTACCGGGGGAGCTGCGAATACGACGGCGTCGAGGTGCGCCGCTGGCGCCGCCGGGACTTCGCGCGGCGCGTCTCGTTCGTGCCGCAGAGCCTGGCGATCGAGTTCCCGTTCACCGCCGGGCAGGTGGTCCTGATGGGACGCACGCCGCACTGCGACGGCCTGTTCGATTCGCCCGAGGATCACGCCGCCGCGGCGAGCGCGATGGAGATCACCGATACGCTCGCTTTCCGCGACCGCGACTTCCGTTCGTTGAGCGGCGGCGAGCGCCAGCGGGTGATCCTGGCGGCGGCGCTGGCGCAAGCGCCGCGGTCGCTGCTGCTCGACGAGCCGACCACGTTTCTCGACCTGAAGCACCAGCTCGCCATCTACGGCATCCTGCGCGAGCTGGCTCGCGGCGGCCTGCTGGTGGTCGCCGTCACGCACGATCTGAACCTGGCCGCGTCTTTCTGCGACCGGGTGATCGTGCTCCACCGCGGGAGCGTCGTCGTTGACGCGCCCCCCCGCGAGGCGCTGAGCGCGGACACGCTGCGATCGGTCTTCGAGGTGGAAACCACGCTGGTTTCCGGCTCCGGGGAGAGAACCTGGATTGTCTATGGTGACTGAGACGCTGACGGCCGGAAGGCTCGCCCGGGCGCTCGCCGCGTCGGCGGCCGTGCTCGCGGTGGTGCTGGTGATCGCGCCGCTGGTGGGCTCGGCGCGCATCGATTTCGGCCGCGCCTTCGCCGGCCTCTCGCCGGACCGCGAGATCTTCTTTTACGCCCGGCTGCCGCGTGTGCTGCTCGCGGCGCTCGCCGGGGGCGCTCTGGCGACGGCCGGCGTGCTGTTCCAGGCGCTGGTGCGCGACGCCCTCGCCGACCCGTACACGCTGGGCGTTTCGAGCGGCGCTTCTCTCGGCGCGGTGGTTGCGATTTGTCTCGGCTGGCGTCAGGTCGGCAGTCTGCCGGCGGTGTGGGCGGCGGCCTTCCTCGGCGCGGCCCTGGCGCTGCTGCTGGTGCTTGCGATCGCGGCCCGCGGCGGGCGGCTCTCGTCGTTCACCCTGCTGCTTGCCGGCGTCACCGTCAACAGCATCGCGATGGCGATCATCCTGTTCCTGCACAACATGGCCGACTTCGGGCAATCCTTCGCCATTCTGCGCTGGCTGATGGGCGGCATCGAGATGGTGGAATACACGACGCTGGCCTGGCTGGCCGCCCTGGAGGCGGCGGTGTTGGGGTACCTGCTGCTGCGAGCGCGCCAGTGGAACCTGCTGGCGATCGGCGAGCAGTGGGCCGAGGCCCGCGGCGTGGCCACCGGCCGGCTGCTGGTGGGCGGATTCCTGGCCGGCTCGGCGGTGACCGGCGCGGTGACGGCGCTCACCGGCCCCATCGGCTTCCTCGGTCTGATGGTGCCGCACGCGCTGCGGCTGCGGCTGGGAGCCGATCACCGCATCCTGCTGCCGTGTTCGTTCCTGGCAGGGGCGTCGCTGCTGGCCGTCTGCGATCTGGTGGCGCGAACCGTGCTGGCGCCGTCGGAGGTGCCCGTCGGCGTGATCACGGCCATGCTCGGCGGTCCGTTCTTCATCTGGTTGCTGCGCAGCCGGAGGAGGAGCCTGTGGCTGTAGTGCTCATCGGCGGAGGCTGCCGCAGCGGCAAGAGCCGGCACGCGCTGCGGCTGGCGCGGGAGCGCGGCGGCCGGATGGCGTTCCTCGCCACCGCCGAGATCCTGGACGAGGAGATGCGCGCCCGTGCGCTGGAGCATCAACGCGAGCGCGGCGAGGAGTTCGTCGTCATCGAGGAGCCGCGCCTGGTTGCGGAAACGCTGGCGCTGCGCGCGGCGGAATTCGACGTGGTGGTCGTCGACTGCCTCACGCTGTGGCTGAGCAATCGCCTGCTGGCCGCGGACGGGGATCCCGAGGCGGCCGGGGAGGAGCTGATCCGCGTGGCGGCGGCCGCGCCGTGCGTGGTATACCTCGTGACCAACGAGGTGGGCTGCGGCATCGTGCCGGAGAACGAGTTGGCGCGGCGCTTCCGCGACCTGGCCGGCCGGCTCAACCAGCGCGCCGCCGAAGCGGCCGTGGAAGTCCATTGGATGGTGTTCGGGATTCCGATGAAGGTGAAATGATCCGGCGGTTTTTGGGAGCGGTGCAGTTTCTGACCGTCCTGCCGGTCGCGGCGAAGACCGTCGAGCCGGGCCGTGCGGCGCTGTTTTTCCCGCTCATCGGCGCGGGCGTGGGCTGGCTGGGCGCGTGGCTGTTTCTGTTGTTCGACATGGCGGTTCCCACGCAGTTGGGCTCTCTGCTGGTGGTGGCGTTGTGGATCGCCTCGAGCGGCGGCCTGCACGAAGACGGCCTGGCCGACGTGGCGGACGCGTTTCGTTCCGGGCGCTCCTCCGATCGCATCCTGGAGATTCTCAAGGACCCGAGAGTGGGCGCCATCGGAGCGCTGGCGGTGACGCTCTCGGTTCTGGTTCGATGGCAGGGGCTGGCGGCCGTGTCGCGGAATTTCGTGCCGGCGGTGGTGGCCAGCCAGGCCGTGCCGCGCGCGGCGATGGTGGTGATGGCGTGGGTGTCGCGGCCGGCGGGCAGCGGGCTGGGAGCGGCCTTCTGCGCGTCGGTCACCACGCCGGTCGCTCTGCTGGCGGCGGCGCAGGGCGTCGGCTTCGCGCTCTGGTGCGGCGTGCGTGCGGCGATTCCCATGCTGGCGGGCACAACGGCGATCGTGATTCTGGCCCACCGGTATTTTCACCGCCGCATCGGCGGCGTCACGGGCGACTGCCTGGGCGCCACCTCCCAGCTCGTCGAATGCTTCCTGCTGGTGTTCCTGGCATGCGCAAACTGCTACTCGTGAGGCACGCCGAGCCGGCCCTCACCGGCGTGTTGCTCGGGCACACGGATCCGCCGCTCGGCGAGGCCGGATTGCGTCGCGCGCGCGAGGTCCTCGGCCTGCTTCGGCCCGCGGTCGTCTACACCAGCCCGCTCGAGCGGGCGCGCCAGACCGCCGCCGTGATCGCGGCCCCGGTAGTGGTGCTCGACGAGTTGGCCGAGATCTCGTTCGGCGATTGGGACGGCAAAACCTGGGCCGAGGTCGAGGCGGCGTGGCCGGAGCTCGCGCGGCGCAAGCAGGCGGACTGGCTCGGCGTCACACCGCCGGGCGGGGAGGACTGGGCGTCTTTCCGGCTGCGGATCCACCGTGCGCTGGATCGCATCCGCGGTGGTCCCTTTCCCGCCGTCGCGGTGGCGCATGCTGGCGTCAACGCCGAGATGGCCCACCAGCTTACCGGAGCGGACCCGGCCGCGTTCGCGCAGGATTACTGTGGAGCTCTCGAATATGAACTGGACCCCGGATCCGCGGCTGCGGCTGCGGATTGAGAATCGCTGGAATTCGCTGACCAAGCCGCCGGGCAGCCTCGGCCGGCTCGAAGAGCTGGTCACGCGTTATTGCCTGGTCCGAGGCGTCGAGTCGGTCGCGCCGGCGGCCAAAGGTCTCTACATCTTTTGTGGCGATCACGGCGTGGTGGAGGAAGGCGTCAGCGCCTGGCCGCAGGAGGTGACGCGGCAGATGGTGGCGAACTTCCTCGGCGGCGGCGCGGCGATCAGCGTTCTGTGCCGCCAACTGGGGATCCAGGCCGTGGTAGTCGATGCCGGCGTGAAGGGTCCCGCCGTGGAGGGGGCGCTGGACTGCAAGATCGCCGAAGGGACGCGCAATTTCGCCCGCGAGCCGGCGATGACGCGCGCCCAGGCGGAACGGTCGATCGAAGCGGGACGCCGCCTGGCGCGGGAGGCGGCCGGCCGTTTCGAGCTGATCGGCGCCGGCGAGATGGGCATCGGCAACTCGACCGCGGCAGCGGCGCTGCTGGCGGCCTTCGCCGGCATGGACCCGGCGGAAACCGCCGGCCGCGGCGCGGGCGTGGACGATCGCGGCCTGGAGCGCAAGATCGCGGCGGTGCGGGCGGCGCTCGCGCTGCACCGGCCGGATCCGGCCGACCCGATCGGGGTGCTCGCCGCCGTGGGCGGCTTCGAGATCGGCGCCATCGCCGGACTGGTGCTGGGCGCGGCCGAGGCGCGTCTGCCGGTGGCGCTCGACGGCTTCATTTCCTGCTCGGCGGCGCTGGTGGCGCGGGCGCTCGATCCGGCCGCGATGGAAGCCGTGTTCTTCTCCCACCGCTCGGCCGAGAGCGCGCACGGGCGCATGCTGGCATTCCTCGGTGCGCGGCCGTACCTGGATCTGGAGATGCGTCTCGGGGAGGGAACCGGAGCGGCGCTGCTGATGGGGCTGCTCGAGTGCGCGCTGGCCCTCTACCGCGGCATGGCGACTTTCCCCGAAGCCCAGGTGTCGGAGTCCGGCCCCGGTTCATTACCCGGTTCACTACAATGAAGGATGATTTCCCGCCGCCGGGAACACGACTCGCGAAGGCCTTCATTGCTTGGTCAATAAGCTCGTTTTCGAAAACCTGAAGCACCGCCCGGTCCGCACGCTGTTGAGCATCGTCGCCATCGGCCTGGAGGTGGGCCTGATGCTCACCATGGTCGGGCTGAGCCGCGGCATGCTGGCCGAATCGGCCCGCCGCGCCCGCGGAGTGGGGGCCGACATCTGGGTGCGGGCGCCTGGGAGCGCGGCCATCAGCTTCAGCACGGCGCCCATGCCCGAGGCGATGCTGCCTTTTTTCGAGCGCCAGCCGCACGTGGCGCTGGCCACCGGCAGCGTTGTGCATCCCATCGGAGGCATCAACACCGTGAGCGGCATCGACCTGGAGAAGTTCGGGCGGATGAGCGGCGCGTTCCGCTATCTGGCCGGCGGGCCGTTCCGCGGTCCCCACGACATCCTGGTGGACGAGCGCTACGCGGCCCAGAGGAAAATCTCCGCCGGCGACACCATCCAGATCATGAACCGCCCGTGGCACGTGCGCGGCGTGGTGGAGCCGGGCAAGCTGGCGCGCCTGGTGGTGCCGCTGCGCACGCTCCAGAACCTCACCGGCACCAGCGGCAAGCTGACGCAGATCTTCCTCAAGCTGGACGATCCCAAGCGGACCGAAGCGGTGATCGCCGCGCTGAAACAGCAGCTCCCCGATTACCAGATCTATTCGATCGAGGAGTTCACCTCGCTGTTCTCGGTGAGCAACTTCGAAGGGCTGGCCGAGTTCATCACGGTGGTGATCACGCTGTCGGTGCTGGTCGGTTTCCTGGTGGTGTTCCTTTCGATGTACACCGCGGTGCTGGAGCGCACGCGGGAGATCGGCATCCTGAAATCGCTGGGCGCCTCCTCCGGATACGTGCTGAGCCTGCTGCTGCGCGAGACGGCGCTGCTGGCCGTGGTCGGCTCGTTGGTCGGGATCCTGCTCGCCTACGCCAGCCGGTGGGCGATCGGCAAACTCGTGCCGGCCTCGCTCACCCAGGTGATCGTTCCCGATTGGTGGCTGATCGCCGGCCTGATCGCGCTGGCCGGTGCGCTGCTGGGGGCGCTCTATCCCGGCTGGAAAGCGGTGCGCCAGGACGCGCTCGAGGCTCTCTCCTATGAGTGACGCGCCGCTGGTGCGAACGGCCGATCTGGGCAAGGTGTACCACGTCGGCGACGTCGATGTCGCCGCGCTGCGCGGCGTGGACCTCCAGGTGGCGGCCGGCGAGTTCGTCGCCGTGGTGGGCCCGTCCGGCTCGGGCAAGTCCACGCTGTTTCACATCCTGGGCGGGCTCACGTCGGCGACTTCCGGACAGGCGGTGGTGGCCGGCCACGACCTGGCGAGGATGAAGGAGGCCGAGCGCACCCTGCTGCGCAAGACCACCGTCGGCTTCGTGTTCCAGCGCTACAACCTGCTGCCGACACTGACCGCGGGCGACAACATCGCCATCGCCCGCCACATCGCGGGAAAGGCGCGCGCGGCCGACGACGGCTACCGCGACGTGCTCGAGATGCTCGGCGTCGCCCACCGGCTCCACCATAAGCCGCGGGCGCTCTCCGGCGGCGAGCAGCAGCGGATCGCCATCGCGCGCGCCATCGTCAACCACCCGGCGCTGCTTCTGGCCGACGAGCCTACCGGCAACCTGGATTCGGAAAACTCGACCGTGGTACTGAACCTGATGCGCGACCTGAACCGGCGGCTGGGGCAGACCATCCTGATGATCACGCACAATCCGGAAGCGGCCGCTTGGGCGCATCGGACCATTCGGATGCGCGACGGGCGCATCGTGGACTGAGTCATTTTACCCCCTTGACACCGTGGATCTGATACGATGCTCTGAAATCCACCCGAGGGGGTTAAGCAACATGACCTCGTTATCCAGTCTCCTGGCCGGTCTCTCCCTGGCGGTCGTGGCGTTCGCGCAAACCGACCGCGGCATCATCAATGGAACCGTAACCGATCCCACCGGCGCCGCCGTACAGGAAGCGCGCGTGGTGGCTACCAGTACGGCTACCAACATCGCCTTCGCCACGCTGACGACGAGCTCCGGCGACTTCACCATTCCCACGCTGCCGGTCGGCACCTACCAGGTGCGGATTGAGAAGCAGGGGTTCAAGGCGGCCGTCCGCGGCGAGGTCATCGTCACCTCCGGCGGCACCATCACCGTGAACGCGCAACTGGAAGTCGGCGCGGTCACCGAGTCGGTGCAGGTAGCCGCGACGCTGGAGCTGCTGCAAACGGCCACGGCGAAGGTGACCACCTCGGTCTCCAACCGCATGGTCGACGAGCTGCCGCTGGTGGTGGGCGGCGCCATGCGCGGCGCCTTCGACCTGGCGCTGACCGCGCCGGAGGCCAACCAACCGGGCGACGACAGCTTCAACATCGGCGGCGGCCAGGCCGGCGGCTACGGCGCCACCCTGGACGGCGTATCGGTGCTGACGGGCCGCTTCAACTCGGTCCAGTGGACCAACGTCAATACGCCGTCGGTGGACGCCATCACCGAGTTCGCGGTGGAGACCAACGGGTTCAAGGCGGAGTTCGGGCGCGGCCAGGGCGGGATGATCACTTTCTCGTCCAAGTCCGGCAGCAATGAATACCACGGCACGGTGTACGAGTTCCTCCGCAACGACGCGCTCGACGGGCGGCGTTTCTTCGAGGACGTTCGCGGTAAGTACAAGCAGCACGACTTCGGCTGGAGCGCCGGCGGCCCGGTCTGGCTGCCGAAGCTCTACGACGGCCGCAACCGCACCTTCTTCTTCGCCGCCGGCGAATGGTTCCGCAACCGACTCGGCGCCGGGAGCGGCCGCTTCAGCGTGCCCACCCCGGAGATGTACGCCGGCGATTTCAGCAACTGGGTGGACGGCAACGGGCGGCGGCTCGCCATCTACGACCCGGCCACCACGCAGCAAGTCGGCGCCGGCTTCGTCCGCCAGCCGTTCGCCGGCAACCTGGTCCCGCAGGCGCGCTTCTCGGCGATCTCGCGCAACTACGTCAACCTCATCCGCGACGTTCTTCGCCCGAACAACGGCGCACCGGCCGGCACCAGCGACTACGTCCGCAACAACTACATCAACAACGTCGGCACGGCGCTGGACCCCTGGACCAAGTACAGCCTCAAGGGCGATCACAACTTCAGCCAGAACGACCGCATCAGCGTCCTTTACAATCACGGCCTGCACGAGGTCAAGCCCGGCGCCGACGGCTTCCCCGGCCTTCCGTACCCGGTCAACGACCGGCGCATCGACGAGCAGCGCAGCAACGTCTTTCGCACCTCTTACGACAAGGTGCTCACGCCGACCATCGTCAACCACGCGTTCGGCGGCTTCAACATGATGCTCGACGCACACTTCGCCCTCACGCTGGACGGCGGCTGGGAGCAGAAGGGGATCTGCCTCAAAGGCGCCTGGAACTGCAACCGCAACCTGCTGATCGCCGAGTTCTCCGATTACAACACCTGGGTGGCGCGCGCCTACGACGGCTCGGAAAACTTCGCCTACTCGTTCGGCGACGACCTCAGCATCACCAAGGGCAAACACACGTTGAAGCTCGGCTACCTCTGGGAGCGCGTCCACTACAACGGCTTCGGCCAACAGACCATCGGCGGGCTGGTGCGCGGCGACCGCCGATCGACCAGCGTTCCCAACGACAACAACCTGAACACGGGCGGCGGCAACGGCTTCGCCTCGTTCCTGCTCGGCCAGGGTTATACCGGCGGCACGGAAAACGACCGGTTTGTCGGCCAGCAGTGGCGCAGCCACGCCTGGTACGTTCAGGACGACTGGAAGCTCACGCCCCGGCTGACGCTGAACTACGGCGTCCGCTACGAGTTTACCCTGCCGCCGGTGGAGCAGACCGACAAGTGGAGCGACCTGGATCCGAAGCTGCCCAACGCGCGCGCCGGAGGTCTCCCGGGCGCGTTGCGGTTCGCCGGTTTCGGCCCGGGCCGCGAGAACTCGCGCTCCATCGCGTCGGGCTGGTACGGCGGCATCGGCCCGCGGCTGGGCATCGCCTACGCCCTGAACGCCGGCACCGTCGTGCGCGCCAGCGCCGGGCGCTCGTTCGGCATCGCCAAGACGATCACCGGCAGCGCGCACTTCGAGGGCTCGACGCTTGTCTTTTCGGCCTCCAGCCTGGATAACGGCATCACTCCGATCTTCCTTTACGAACAGGGGCTGCCTCCCTACACGCGGCCGCCGGTCATCGACCCCGGTTTCTCCAACGGCGCCAGCCCGGCGTTCTGGGACGGGGAGGCCGTCCGCATGCCGGAGAACTACCAGTGGACCTTGTCCGTCCAGCGCCAGCTCACCAACTCCATGGTCCTGGAGGCGAGCTATAACGCCACCATCGGCGCCCACCTGGTCGCCGGCCTGAAGCGCTATAACCAACTCCCGTTCAGCCTGCTGGAGCGCTACGGCCGTACCCTGCTTTCGAGCGGCATCGATTCGCCCGCCGCTCAAGCCGCCGGTCTCCGCCGGCCCTACCAGGACATCAACTGCCAGTTCAGCGCCACCTGCGCGCAAGTGAGCGTCGCCCAGGCGCTGCGCCCGTTCCCGCAGTTCCGCGACATCAACACATCCGCGGGCGCCGGCGACAAGAGCGGTCACGCCAGCTACCATGCGCTGGTCCTGAAACTCGACAAGCGCTATTCGCAAGGCCTGACCATCCAGAGCTCCTACGTGTTTTCGAAGCTGATCACAGACGCCGACGGCTACAACCCGGACAACGCCACCCTGGATCACTACAACCGGCGGTTGGAGAAATCCATCGGCGAGTTCGATCTCACCCACAATCTGAAGTTCACCTATATCTACGAGCTCCCCTTCGGCCGCGGCAAGCGCTGGCTCAGCGGCGGCCCGGCCAGCTGGGTGCTCGGCAACTGGCGCCTCTCCGGCATCCAGTTCTATTCCAGCGGCTATCCGCTGACGCTGGGGAACAGCGCGGCTCTGGGAGCGATTCTGTTCAACGGCCGCAGCGCCGCCACCGCCTCCACTTACGAAGGCTGGATCGTGAATCACACCAACCCGAACTGGAAGGGCGCCGACCGGTACTTCCAGCCGCCCTCTTTCTTCGGCACGCAACCCACCGACCGCGCCGGCAACACAACCCGGCACAACCCCAAAGCCCGCCAGGCGTGGAGCCTGAACGAAAACTTCTCGCTTGCCAAAACGTTCCCCATCACCGAATCCGTGAAGGTGGACTTTCGCTGGGAGATGTTCAACGCGTTCAACCGCTTCCGCCCGTCCACCGGCAGCACCAACGTGCAGGATCCCAACTTCGGCCGCGTGCAGGGCCAGTTCAACGAGCCGCGGCGCATGCAGTTGGGCCTCAAAGTGTACTTCTGAGCCGGCTCGAAACCGAGCCGCGACCAAAGGGAGCGGTTCTTGTCACGGACCGCTAAGCACTGGATCGTCCGAGCAATTGGTGATGCAACCAGGCCTTGGCCAGACGCCACTCGCGTTTGATCGTCCTCGGCGATCGGTTCAGGACGTGGGCGATCTCTTCGACCGTGAGTCCGGAGAAAAATCTCAACTCGACGATGCGCGCCTGTACCGGGTCGATTTCCGCCAGCCGCTCCAGTGCCGCGTCAACCGCAATCACTTCGAAGGCGGGAGAGCTTCCGACATCCGCCGCCTCGTCGAGGGAGACCCGCGGCGACAACGCTCCGCGCTTGATGGCGACTTGCGCGCGCGCATAGTCGACCAGGATGCGCCGCATCATCTGCGCCGCCACCGCGAAAAAATGCGCGCGATTCTGCCAGGACGCGTGGCGTTGCTCGATGAGGCGGAGGTAGAGTTCGTTTACCAGCGCGGTGGGCTGCAACGTATGGCCGATTCGTTCGTCACGCAGTTCCCGGTGTGCCACCCGGCGCAACTGGCGGTGAACGATGGGCAGCAGATCCTCCAACGCCTTCTCATCGCCTTGACTCCATTGAATGAGGAGCTGAGTGACTCCCGGAGAATCAGGCGATTTCGAGTCGTCCATCCTGAACATCCCACCACTGGGCGGCCTTTGACTCGGTCCACTCACCCGCCGAGGCACAGGCGCCCAACGCCGCGCTCAGATCTTCAACGCTCGAGAAGCGCTCCTCAGGGTCCTTGGCCAGACAGCGCAACACAACCGTCTCGAAATCCTCGGGAAACCCGGCCCGGAATCTGCGTAACGGCGCCACCGGTTCATTGAGGTGGGCGGCCAGGGTTTCGACGACGCTTTCGTGCTGGAACGGCGGCCGACCCGTTGCTAAAAAGTAGGCCAGCGCGCCCAGCGTGTAAATATCACTGCGAGCGTCCACCTCTTTTTTCCCAGCGGCCTGTTCCGGTGACATGTAGTCCGGGGTGCCGAAAATCAAACCGGTTTGAGTCAGGCCCGCCGTCACCGCGTCTGTCGACGGCATCCGAACCAGGCCAAAATCCAATAGCTTGGCCACGTCGTGCAAACCGCCGCGACTGCACAGAATGACGTTGCTTGGCTTGATGTCCCTGTGAATCAGACCAACCGCGTGGGCTTCGGCGAGCGCCCCACAAAGTTGGCTCAAAACGAAGATCACGCGCTCCGGCGGGAGAGATCCGTGTACACTTACCAGTTCTTCCAGGCTAAGTCCGGCCAGGTATTCCATCGCGTAGAACACGGTGCCGTCGTTCGTCTGACCGTAATCAAACACCTGAATGGTATTGGGATGGGTGAGCGTTGCGGTTACCTGCACTTCGCGAAGGAAACGCTGGAGGGTCGTCGGATCGCCGGCTTGTTCGGGCCGGATCACCTTGACGGCGCACGGACGCTTCAGCAAGACGTGTTCGGCCAGGTAGACCTCACCCATGCCGCCCTTCCCCAGCCGCCGCTTTAGCTGGTATTGTCCGAGTTTGCGCGCTGCCTGGGCTTCTTCGCGGAGAACGGTGATTTTGTGCGAACCATAGATGGCCATCGCGACCCCGCAACTCATCCACATCGTCATCTCAGCCAGGAAGAGCGCTATCAGCCGTGGCGGCAACACGCTCGAACCAAAGCCAAAAGATGCGATGAGGATCAAAGGGCTCATCGCCATGAGGATCGAGACGACCGCGCAACGCCGGCCGGTGTTCGGAATGAACGTGCCATAGCCGATGATCATCACCATCCAAATTATGCTCGGCTGCCGCGCCACAATCGACATCTCCGCGGGATGACGCTCGATGTAGGCGACAAGGTATCCGGGATCGACAAACAGCGTAAAATACGCGTCCCACAAGAAATACAGCGTCGTGATTCCAAACGCGAATCCTTCAAACCAGCGCAGGCGGGACAGGGAGTAAACTTGTTTGCGCCGCAGGATCAGGGCTGTTACCAGGAGGCTGGCAAGATACAAGGCGCCCGGGAACATCGTTCCCCAGACGATGGCCGGGGTGAAATTGAGGCGCAGGAAGCGAAGGACATAGAACAAGCCATACGTGCCGAAACCAATCAATATGATGATCGGCAGCCGGTGGCGAAGCAACGCCTGAGTTTCCTGGTATTGTGGCGAACCCCAAGCGGCGCTCAATCCGACATCCGGGAGACCGCGCTGGGCCTCCTCCGCCCGGCTGGAAGACGGAATCGCCGCCTTGACCCGCACCGCGGCTGGCGTTTCCAGAAACTCGTCCGCACATCGATCGCTCGCGAGAAGCGATTGAATGACCTGCTCGAGCGGCGCATCACCCTCGCAAGCCTCGTGAAGAAAAGCTGTCCGCTGTGCCGGCTCACGTTCGAGCGCCTCGTGAAAGATCTCTTTCACACGGCGCCACTGATTCGGCGATAGCTCGCCGCTTTCCGCGGCTCCCATAAGCCCGTCTCCCTCGCAGGCTCCAGGGTACCGCAGTCCAGACGCAACGAAACTTGGCCCCGGCCAGGCGGAAATTACGCGTACCCATTTAGAGGCCATGTCCCAAGGGCCGTTGCCGCCAACGCGGACCCGGGCCAGGCCAATGAGCTTAAGGAGCTAATTACATGAAAACGCTCGTTTCCGCGATCATGCTGTCGCTGATGTTGTCGTCCGCGCCGAGCATCGTGCAACAGGGGGTTCCGTTCGCGGGTGACCGCGTGGGGACCGTCATGTCCCGGAACGTCTATCACGGGGTCGATGCCGAAATCTCCGCTCTCCCCACCGCCAGTGGTTTCTTCGACCTGCTCGGGAAGGTAAAGGCGGTGTACCTGGGCTATCTCGCGAGGAACTTTCCCGAGCGGGCGGCGGCCCTCGCCGCCGAGGTCGATGCGACGCGGCCCGAGCTGATCGGCCTCCAGGAAGCCATCCTGGTGCGGACGGACTTCCCAATGGACGGCCCGACAACCCCGGCCACGACCGTGGCGCTCGACTTCGTCCAGGTTTTCCTGGACGCCCTGGCCGCGCGCGGGCTGCACTACGTGGTCGTCGTGCAATCAATAGGCTTGGACGTTGAGCTGCCGAGTTTGCTCGGCTTTGATGTCCGCCACACCGACCGCGAGGTGATCCTCGCCCGAGCGGACCTTAATACGTCCGATCTGAAGCTGTCCAACGCCCAGGCCGGGAACTTTGCCACCAACTGCACGATCCCCACCGCGATCCTTGGGCCGATAACGATCCGGCGAGGGTGGGTGGCCGTCGACGCCAAGATCCGGGGGCAGTCCCTTCGGTTCATCAGCACGCACTTGGACGGCGATTGCCTGCCGTTCACGTCCTTGATCCAGCAAGCGCAGGCGGCCGAGGTGCTGAGCGGGCCCGCGGCCACGGACCTGCCGGTTGTCCTGGTCGGCGATCTCAACTCGCCGGGCGACGGCAGCGGCGTGACCTACAACAACGTGATCGCGGCGGGGTTCGGCGACGCCGCGGTCAACGCGGGCCTCGGGGCCGTCGCGACCTGCTGTCAGGCCGACGATATTTTGAACCCCGTCTCAATCCTTGACCGCCGGATTGATTTCGTCCTGTTCCGCGGCGGCTTCACGGTGCTCAGTGCGGAAATCCTCGGAGAGATTCCGGCCGACCGAACCCCATCGGGCCTTTGGCCGTCCGATCATGCCGGGGTCGCGGCCAGGCTCAGACTTCCACAGCCTTAATCTGTGAAGCATGCTTTCGCCGCGGCGGACGTCACCGCGGATCTGAAAGCCGGAGTATCAGTTGGGCCTCAAAGTGTACCTCTGAGCCGACTCAACGAACGCCGAAATGAGCCGCGACCAAAGGGAGCGGTTGGGCGGGACACCATCAGCCGGGGATCGCCAGTAGCCTGTCCAGGGCGGCGTAGCCCAGGTTGAGACCCTGCTCCATACCCGACCTCAGCATGCCGTCGCGCTCCTGGGTGGTATGGAAGAGTGATCCTCCGAAGGTTGCGATCTGGACCACTACGTGGCCTGGCATGCCGTCCCACTCGAAGGTCTTCACGAGGCGCTCTGGCGGCGTCACTTCCCTATGGCGGCCCTCGAAGCCGTGAGCGCCGTCGGGCCCGTGCTCGACAAACCGCCAGTGGCCGCCGCGCTCGACCTCCATGCGCTCGATGACCAGCTTGTTGCCGCGCCCCCACCACTGCGCGACTTGCTCGGGGTCGGTGAACGCGCGCCACACGCGACCACGGGGTGCGTCGAAGACGCGCTCGACGCGAATCTCGCGATCGGCCGGGGTGGTGATTGTCGAGGTGCGGCTTAACTTCTCGGCTGTGTTCATGATTGTGTTCCATTCCTACGCTCGAGGAATTCCCCGAGCCGATTGAGTCGGTCATCCAGCATCTGCCGGTAGCTGGCGATCCAGGCGGCCTCATCGTCCAACCGTCGCGGCCCTAACCTGCAGGTCCGGACGCGGCCGTGCTTCTCCGTGGTCACCAGCCCTGACCGTTCGAGGATCTGCACGTGCTTCTTCATGCCCGTGAGGGTCATTTCGAAGCTACCGGCAAGATCGCTGATCGAGGCGTCCTTGCGCCCGAGGTACGCGAGCACGCCGCGGCGAGTCGGATCTGACAGCGCCGGGAAGGCGGTCTCGGGTTGGGTCGAATACTGAACCATTCAGTTCACTATACAGGACTCCATGCGTGCGAGTCAATACCGCTGATCTCAAATCAGCCGGCGAGTACTGAGCGATGCCGCAAATGGCCCCCTGACAGCAGACGCACACCGCCAGGTAAGGCACTCCCACACGACCTCCAGCTATGTGATAGGCTAGCTTAAGCTGGTTGGCCGGGGAGGTGAGTCGTGGAGATCGGAGCCTTTGAAGCGAAAAACAAACTCGGAATGCTCCTGGACCGGGTCGAATGCGGCGAGGAGATCATCATCACGCGGCACGGCAAACCCGTTGCCCGCCTGGTTCCCAACGCCACCCGAATCGACAAAGAACAAGCGCGCGCCGCGCTGGAGCGTATTCGAACGCGGGCCGGGGATTTGAAGGAAGCATTCGACTGGGCGGCCGTAAGGGCGGACCGGGACGCCGGGCGGCCATGAGCATGGTTCTGGACAGTTCCGCCACTCTCGCGTGGGTTTATGGCGACGAGATCACCGAACCAATTCGTCATGTCTTTCACCTGGTCAGTGAGGATGGAGCCTGGGTGACGGGACTGTGGAAGCTTGAGGTGGCCAACATTCTGGAGATGGGCGCCAGGCGCGGTCGCCACGACGCAGCCTTTCGAAACTCAACACTGGCGGATCTCGCCCTGTTGCCGATCAGCGTCGATACCGAGACAGACCGGCAGGCCTGGGGAGCTACGCTCCAAGTATCGGAGCGTCATCGCCTTACTTTGTACGATGCGGCGTACCTGGAACTCGCGCTGCGGCGCGGACTGCCGCTGGCATCACTCGACGCGGAACTCCGCCGTGCCGCCCGGGCCGAAGGAGTCGTCGTCTTGGGGGATTAAGCGCCGAACCATTGCCAACGTTCGGCGAACCTCTCCGTTCGCCGCGATTCGTTGTACGCGGCGGGCGATCCAAACATGGATAGAATCCTCGGAACCGGCGTATGCTATCCGTGAGGTCTATCCAGTGCCGATCAGGGAAACAGGTCCCGTCAAGGCGCCAGGTGTTCGCCAGGCAGCAAGGAATGCTCCGAACCAGCGACGGCATCCGTTTCGGCGTTCACCCGCGCACTCTGTACGCTCTCCGAGACCTGGCGAGATCGAACGGGTGGCGCGCGGCATCTACCGTCTGTCCACGGCGCCGCCGCTCACCTGCCCTGATCTGGTCTCCGTCGCTATCCGCATTCCGCGCGCAGTCATCTGCCTGATCTCTGCTCTCGCGCACCACGGACTCACCACCCAGGTCCGTGGACGTGGCGCTTCCTAGCCACGCGCAGACTCCTAAACTCGACGGCATTCCGCTCCGCGTGTTCTGGTGCTCGGAACCGCCCATCAGCGCCGGCATTGAGGTCACCTCGATTGACCAGGTGTTGGTAAGAAGGCGCTGTCCAAGTTCGCGCGTTCCGCGAAGCGCCCTTTGCACGATACCCACCGGGCCTTGACCCTCGTGAGGTGCGGTGGGATAATCCCACTATGATCGTTACGCTGGATGCAAAACGGCGCCTGACTGTCCCGGCTGGTCTTGCGCCGGCCTCACCCGGAGACTACTTCGATGCGCGCTTCGACGCGGAAGAAGACTCGTTGGTGTTTCGGCGACTCCCGGGCAAGGAGAGTTGGCTCGCCGTGCTCAAAGCCTGCCCGGTCAGCCTGGACGACGTGCCGCGTCGGCGCCCCGCGCCAGCCCGGCGTCGGAAACTATGAACTGGCTGCTCGACACAGATGTCACCTGCCAGCCGGCCAAGCGGCACGGCGATGCGCGGGTCATCGCCTGGCTGGAAGAGGAACAAGACCGCTGCTATACAAGCGCCGTCGTCATCGCCCAACTGGCCTTCTGGGTGCGCACCAAGGATGGACGCCAGCGTCAGGCCCTACAGGCCTGGCTGACGCGGCTTGTGGACGCACTCCAAGGACGAATTCACGGGTTCAACGTGTCAGTTGCACACGTATGGGCTGAGCAAGAACGGTTGCTCGACAAAGCCGGCCAGCGTATGCCGGTCGAAGATAGCTACAAAGCGGCGACCGCCCGGCGGCATGGGCTGACGATCGCGACAGGCAACGATCAGGACTTCAAGCGTTCCGGAGTCAAAGTATTTAATCCGTTCAAAGAGCTCACGTAGCCAAACAGGCTTCCCTTGCACAGGCCGGCCAGATGCGGGCCGCGAAGCTCAGTCCCCGGTCACCGGACTGGAGACTGGAACGGGAACCATGCGGCGGGCGGCGATCCAGGCCTTGAGCTCCTCGACCATCGAGTAGGCGACCGGCACCACCAGCAGCGTCAGAATCAGGCACAGCAACTGCCCGCCGATGATGGTAACGGCGATCGCCGAGCGTTGCGAGGCGCCCGAGCCGACGCCGATGGCGGTCGGCAACAGTCCGGCGATGATCGCGAAGGTCGTCATCAGGATGGGCCGCAGGCGCACGCGGTTGCCTTCCAGGATCGCGCTCACCAGCGGCATGCCCATCCGACGCAGGTGGTTCATGTAGTCGATTTGCAGGATGCCGTTCTTTTTGACGATCCCGAGCAGCAGCAGGATCCCGAGCGCGCTGAACAGGTTCAACGTGCGACCGGTGGCCAGCAGCGCAATCAGGGCGAAGGGAATCGAAAGCGGCAGCGTCAGCAGAATGATGAGCGGGTGGACCAGGCTTTCAAACTGCGCCGCCAGCACCATGTACATGAAGATGGAGCCCAGCCCGATGGCCAGCAGCATGTTCGTCGTGGTCTCCTCCAGGATCTTGACTTGGCCGGAGAACGACATCGTGTAGCCCGTCGGCAGGCCCACGCGCTGGACGACCCTCTGCGTCGCCTCGGCCGCCTCGTTCAGCGAGACGCCCGGGGCGACGTTGCCGTAGATGCCGACCGAGAACTGGCGGTTGTGCCGGTCGATGCGGCTGGGCCCTAGGCCGCGCTCGAGGCGGGCGATCGAGTCCAACCGGATGAGGCCCAGCTTGCTCGAAGGGACCAGCAGCCGGCTCAGCACCGCCGGGTCGTCGCGCTGGCCGGGCGCCAGGCGTATGGTGACCGGGTACTGTTCGGACCCCTCCTTGAAGGTGGAGATTTCGTCCTCGCCGGACATCAGCAGGCGGACCGCGCCGGCGATGTCCGAGACGCGGACGCCGAGATCGGAGGCCAGGGGGCGGTCGATGATCACTTGCAGCTCGGGGTTGTTGAGGTTCAGGTTCGCCTTCACGTCCGACAGCGACGGCTCGCTGGTCATCTCGACGACCATCTCCTTGGCGATCTCCACCAGCTTGCCCATGTCCGGGCCGAGGATCATGGCGCGGATGGGGCTGAAAGTGTCGCGGCCCCCGAGCGCGTTGGGGAAGGTGATGCGCGGCCGCAGGTGGGCGTAGTCGCTCATGGCATCGCGGACTTTCTGGCCCATAACGGCGATGTCCTCGCGCTCCTCGGGAGGCTTCAGCAGCACAGTGGAGAACGACATGGTCACCCGCTCCATGAAGGAATGGCTCGCCGGCACCACCGTGGCCACGCCGGGAATCTGCTCGATCTTCCGCGCCATCTCGCGGGTCACGCCCTCGGTCAGCTCCAGCGAGGAGCCCTCGGGCGTCTCCAGGTAGATGCCGAGCTCGCTCTGGTCCTCCTGCGGCATCCAATCGCGGCCGATGTTGTCGTACAAATAGAAAGTCGACCCGAACGTGACCGCGCAGATCCCCCCGATCACCAAGCGGTGGTTGAGCGACCACTTCAGCGTCGCCAGGTAGGCGCGCGTCACCCAGTTGATCCTGGGGGCGTTGTAGGAGTTGCGCCCCCCGTTGACCCGTTTCTTCAGCAGGCGCGCCGAAAGCGACGGGGTCAGCGTGAAGGCCACCAGCATCGAAACCATGATGGCGATCGCCATCGTCCAGCCGAACTGGTTTAGGAAACGGCGCGCGTAGCCGGTCATAAAGGCGATGGGGACGAAGATGATGACCAGCGACAGCGTCGTCGCCATCACCGCCAGGGCGATCTCGCGCGTCGCCTGCACGGCCGCCTGCTTGGGCGGCACGTCTTCGCTTTCGATGTAGCGGTAGATGTTTTCGAGCACAATGATGGCGTCGTCGATGACAATGCCGACCGCCAGCGTCAGCGCCAGCAGCGTCATCGAGTTCAGCGTGAAGTCCATCACCCGCAGCAGCGTGAAGGTAGTGATGATCGAGGTCGGGATGGCGAGCGAGCTGATCAGCACCGTGCGCCAGTCGCGGATGAACAGCCAGACGATCAGCGATGCCAGCAGGCTGCCCAGCACCAGGTGCTCCTCCAGTGCCTTCACCGAATTCTTGATGTAGGTGGCCTGCTCCTTGACCACCTCCACATGCACGCCCTGGGGCAACAGGGGTTTCATTTTCTCCAGCCGGGAGCGGATCTCGTCCACCACCCGCACGGTGTTGGTGCCGGTCTGGCGGCGGATCTCCAGGGTGACGGCGGCGTTGTTCCGTACATAGGCGAAGGAGCGCTTCTCGGCCATGCCGTCCTCGGCGTAGCCGACGTCGCGCAGCCGGATGGGGGCGCCGCCGACGTTCTTGATGATGATGTTGCCGAACTCCTGGACGTGCTCGACACGTCCCATGGTCCGCACACCGATTTCGGTGAGGCCGCGCACGATGCGCCCGCCGGGCGTCTCGATGTTCTCCATGCGCACGGCGCGCTCGACGTCCTGAGCCGTCAGGTTGTAAGCGTTCAACTTGTTCATGTCGAGAAACAGGTTGATCTGACGCTTGCGGGCGCCGCCGATGTCCACGCCGCCGACGCCGTCCACGGTCTCCAGCGCGCGCCGGACCTGCTTGTCGGCGATTTCGGTGATCTCGCGCAGCGGGCGGGGGCCGCTGATGGCCAGCGTCACCACCGGGTCGCGGTCGACCTCGGCTTTCTGCACCACCGGGGGCAGGACGTTGGGCGGCAGCCGGCGGATGGCGCCGTTGACCTTCTCCCGCACGTCTTCGGCCGCCTCGCCGATGTCGCGCTCGAGCACGAAGGTCACCATGATGTTGGCCGTGCCCTCCATCACGTAGGCGCGCAGCTCGTCGATGCCGCTCACCGAAGCGATCGCTTCCTCCAGGGGCAGCACCACCTGCGAGGCCACTTCTTCCGGGCTGGCGCCCGGCAGGCGAACACGCACGTAGACGGTGGCCGGATCGCTCTGCGGGAACAGGTCCACCCCCAGGTCGAGAAAGCTGAACGCCCCCATGACCACCAGGAACATGATCAGCATGAAGGCGAAAACGGGGCGTTCCACGCAAATTTCAGAAAGCCGCACGGCGAACCTCTTTCCTCAAGCTAAAGATGATTTTAGCGCCCCGCGAGGTTACCCGGCGACCCTCCCCGGTCCGGGGGGTGCGCGACATAGAAGTGGAGGGGATCTCTAAGTGCATGCCAGACTGCCGATGGTGGGGCGGACCCCCTGGTCCGCGGGCGACCCCCTGGTCGCCCATCCCGCGCTGGACCAGCGATACTCGCCGGCATCCCGCACCAAGCCCAACATCACGTTGGCCCGCTTGGCCGTGATGCCTTTCAGCGATTTCGTCAGCTTTGACAGTGCCACGGCGGGAGTGATCAGCAAATGAACGTGGTTCGGCATTACGGCGTAAGCATGCAACTCATATTGCCGTAGCGTGCCGGCGTTGTAATGGATGGCGGTGACGATCATGTCTGCAACCGCGGGCCGGCACAGGTAGAACGGGCCGCTGCAGGCTTCCTCCAGCAATCGGTCCATGGCAGCAATTGCCTGTCCGGAACTGAGCCTGGCCGCCGGGAAACGTCGATTCGGCGGCAGGCTGTCATGAAGACGCCACGTGAGGAAGACGGGCTGGTCCGTCTCATCGACGTGGGGAAGCCGTCGACGGTAAAACGTCATACCAGACTCAGTACCCCGGATGCCGGGGAAATCTCGGACAAGACAAGCCGACCAGGGGGTCGGCTTGCGGGCCGGGGGCCCGCCCCACCAGTCACCTGAAGCAGCACCACTTTCATGTCGCGCACCCCCGGTCCGCGTCTCCGCCGGGCTGTGTGAAAATGGTCCCTCATGAGTTCGCTCGCCTTCCTGTTCCCCGGGCAGGGGTCCCAGTATCCCGGCATGGGCCGCAGCCTGGCGGAAGCATGGCCCCGCGCGAACCGGATCTTCCAGGAAGCCGACGAGGCGCTGGGGTTCCCCATCGCCCGCCTGTGCTTCGAAGGTCCCGAGGAGCAGCTTAAGCTCACCGCATACACGCAGCCGGCGCTGCTGGCGACTTCCACGGCGGCCGCGGCGGTGCTGCGCGAGGTGGGCCTCAAGCCGGACTACGTAGCCGGTCATAGCCTGGGCGAGTACTCGGCGCTGGTGGCCGCGGGATCGCTTGCCTTCGCCCAGGCGATCCGCCTGGTACACCGTCGCGGCCAATACATGCAGGAGGCCGTTCCGCCGGGAGTGGGCGCCATGGCCGCCTTGCTGAAACTCCCCGAAGGCGCGCTGGACGACGTTCTGGCGCAAGCCGCGCAAGGGGAAGTGGTCTCGGTGGCGAATCGGAACTCGCCCGAGCAGGTGGTGATTGCCGGGCATACCGGAGCGGTGGCGCGCGCGGTCGAGCTGGCCAAGGCCGCCGGAGCGCGGCGTGCGGTCCTGCTGCCGGTCAGCGCGCCCTTCCATTGCCCGCTGATGGAGCCCGCGCAGCAGCGTCTGGCCGCGGACCTGGACATCACGCCGTTCAACGATCTGGACTTCCCGCTGGTCAACAACTGGCGCGCCGCTCCCGTGCGGAGCGGGGAGGAGGCTCGCCGCGGGCTCTACGAGCAGGTGCCGCGGCCGGTGCGGTGGCTGGAGTCCATGCGCTGGCTGGCCGCCCAGGGCGTGCGGCGATTCGTCGAGGTCGGCCCGGGGTCGGTCCTCACCGGCCTGCTGCGGAACATCGATCCGTCGCTGGAATGCTACAAGTTCGGCGAAGCGGCCGACGCCGAAAAACTGTGGGACAGGCCTCCTGGCCTGTCATTCTGATCCTGGCGCTAGTGTCCTGCGTTAGAAATTCGCCACATAGTCTTTGTGGGGCGGACGCCCTCGTCCGCGCCGGACCCCCTGGTCCGGCTCTCTGGGGACCCTATTCGAGTGCCCAAACAAGGCCGACGAGGGCGTCGGCCGCGGTCCTGGGGGACCGCCCCATAGGCGCTAACTTAGCGTTCGCGAGCGGGAAATCGTGGCGCAGACTCTCAGTCTGCAGCGTCGAGACTCGTCTCGACGCCTCAAAAACCCGCCTCGACACGAGTGTCGAGGCTGCAGGCAAGAGTGCCCGCGCCACGAAAGCACCACACAACCGGCGTAAGTTAGCGCTTATGGGGGACCGCCCCACGATGTGAACTTATCTAATGAACTTCCAATTCAGGACGCTAGCCCTTCGGCGGCTTGGCTACCACCTTCCACTTGTCTTCGTCGAAGTACAGCACGCGTCCCTCGCGGTAGGACTGCACCGCCATGGTGATGAGTACCTGGGCGCGGGCTCCTGTTTCCACGTCGAGCATCGGTTTCTGCCGGCTGCGCATGCAGTCGAGGTAATTGCTGATGTGCGCGACGATGGTGTTGTTCTCCTCCACCGGGATCTTGATATCCTCGGCGCCCCACCTGGTCTTGTAATCCGCCGAGATCACTCGGCGCTCCGGCCGCACCGTGATGTGCGGCGCCTGGCCTTCGAAGCGGCCGTGCTCCACCATGATGATCGAGGCCTCGTGGCCGCGGATCAGCCCGGGAATATGCTCCGAGTTGGCCATCGACGAGCTGAGCACCAGCGAGTGCCCCTTGGCGTACTCGCCGATCAGGTGGAAGGTGTCCGGCACTTCTCTGTCGTTCTTGAACACGTAGCGCCCGCCGCCCGCCATGACCTTGTAGGGGAACTGCGGCTCGCCCCAGCAGATGTTCATCGGCGCCACCACGTGATAGAACAGGTCGGTCGCGATGCCGCCGGAGTAATCCCAGTACTTGCGGAAGCGGAAGAAGCGGTCGGCGTCCCAGGGCCGTTTGGGGGCCGGGCCGAGCCACATCTTCCAGTCGACGTAGTCGTCGCCCTTGCCCTCGGGGGAGGCTTCCGAATCGATGGGCCAGTTCCACTCGCCCCTGAGCGAGTTGCGATGGTAGGACCCTTGGCTCATGATCATCGGCCCGATCATGCCGTCGGCGATCGCCTTGCGCGCCTTCTGCCACTGGTCCCCGGAGGTGGTCTGCGAGCCCACTTGCAGCACGCGTTTGGTCTCGCGCACCGTGTTCACCAGGTTCCGCGCATCCTCGATGGTGTGGCACATGGGCTTTTCCAGGTAGACGTCTTTGCCGCGATCCATGGCCTCCAGCGCGATCCGTGCGTGCCAGTGGTCCGGCGTGGCGATGGCCACGGCATCGATGTCGGGGCGGTTGAGGATTTCGCGGTAGTCGAGATAACCCTCGCACTTGTGCTGCTGTTTGGCGCTCGTGACGCGCTTCTGGTAGACATCGCAGACGGCCGCAATCTGGCAGGCGTTGGTGGCTTCGCCGAACTTCGCGAATTCCCGCGCCAGGTAGGCTCCGCGCCCGCCCACGCCGATCACGCCGACCTGGATGCGGTCGTTGGCCCCCAGTACGCGGCCCGTGGCGGCAGCCTTGCCCGCGCCCAGGGCCGTGCCTGCCACACCGAGGGCCGCGCTGACGCCGCCGGCCCCCTTCAGGAAATCTCTCCGCTTCATTTCACTGTCCGGATTCATGTCTGACATGGGTACCCTCTCGCTTCAGTCTTTGGCCACAGCTCAGCCGGCCGCAGTTTGCCAGCTTCCAGTTTACCCGGCGGGGATCTTCGGGTCAAAACTAATCCGCGGGGCTTTCCTGTCTTTTCGCAAGGGAAAGGACCGGTTCGCGAACCCGCCAGAACGCCCACAGCCAGATAGACAGGCACAGCAGGTGGCTGACGACGTTCAACAGCGTGCCCGCGGGCGCCGTCGCACGCGAGAGGAACCGCAGCGAATGCCCCACGGCCTTGCCTGTCGTCTCGACGCCGATCCCCGCGCTGACCATCAGCAACTGGGAGTCGCCCTGGCGGAAACGGACCAATGCGCCCCACAAGACCAAGTTGAGTAACGCGGAGAAAAAGCTCAGGTTGCGGGCCACAACCGTCATCCAGCGGGCGGGGTTGGGGGAGCGGCTGGTGAGGACCGATACACCGCTGAGGGCAACCACGAGGAGCACCAGTACAACAAGGAGCACGCGGCTGGAGGCACTGGCCCCCATGGCGCGGCGAATCAGAGACAGCATGAGGAGAAACCCCAGCGTCTGGATGATAACTTCGTTCCCCCAATAGTAGCTGGCGTAGTCGGCCGACGAGGGCGTCCATCCGCTGAGGTTCAGGAAGGCCGCCATCTCCACCACCGAGGAGAGAAACACTACCATGCAATAGAGGAACAGCAGGAAATACTTGCGGTAGCCGCGTCGCTGAAGGACGGCGAGAACGGATAGCTGGAGAACGATTCCGAGAAGACCTGTCACCAGCCAGAGCGGGGACACTTACGGCGCCGCTTCTCTCGTCGCCGGATTTTGGGGGTACGTGCGGACCTCAGGCTCTTTCCCAAGGATCCGGAGCCGGCCAGGGGCCGTGCGCTGACTCCCAGGGATCCGGAGCCGGCCAAGGGCCGTGTGCAGCCTCCCAGGGATCCGGAGCCGGCCAAGGGCCGTGTGCAGCCTCCCAGGGATCCGGAGCCGGCCAAGGGCCGTGCGCCAGTGCGAACAGTGTCAGACCTGTTACCACCAGTAACCCGATGCGACCAAGCACCCTTCGCATAACCACCTCCACGCCACGAACGCTAGGACATCTCCGGTACCATACCGAAAGACCTAGCCCGCTCGCGTCGATGGTACTAGTCTATCAGGTTTTTGTTGGGTGTCAATAGATAAGCGGAAACCCTTACAGAAGAAGGTCGATTCCAGTTGTTAATCTATTGATAATAGGTATGTTAACGCGCTAGTCGCCGCGCGTGTAGTAAGGAGTTTTACGGTATGCCTGCTCTTCTGTTCCGGGGCGCACCAATCGAAGCCGTCGTCCCGGCCAGTCCAGCCGCATGTCGTCGCAAACTTCGTCGAGCATTTCGACCGTGGTCATGCGGGACTCCAGCGCGAAAGCAGTCAGCAGGAGGTTGTCGCAAATCGCGTTGATCAGCCGCGGAATGCCCTGCGTGCGGCGGTGAATCTCCAACAGCATCTCCGGCGAGAACAAGGTCTGCTCGGGTAATCCCGCTTTCGCCATTCGGGAAACGATGTACTCGATGGTTTCCGATTCCCGAAAGCCCTGCAACCCGGATCGCAGAACGATTCGCTGCTTGAGCTGGCGAAGGTTGGGAGCCTCGAGCTTGCGATCGAGCTCCGGCTGGCCGGCAAGGATGATTTGCAGCATTTTGCCCGAGCGGGTTTCCAGGTTTCCCAGTAAGCGGATCTCTTCCATCACGTCCCACTCAAGGTTGTGCGCCTCATCCACCAACAGCACTGTAGTCCGCCCCTCGGCGGCCTTCTGGACCAGCAACTGGTTCAGCGCGAACAGCACTTCCGTCTTCGAGGAGCGGTTGCACCGCAGGTCCAGGTCGTAGGCGATCATCTCGAAAAATTCGGTGGGATTGATGCGCGAGTTGAAAATGTAGGCGAACTCGATCCGGCTGGCGTGCAGGTACTCGCGCAGACACTCCAGCATGGTGGTCTTGCCCGTACCGACCTCGCCGCACAGCACGATGAATCCCTTGCGGCTCTGCACTCCGTAGATGAGATTCGCCAGCGCTTCCTCGTGCTGGCTGCTGCGATAGAGAAAGCTCGGGTCCGGACTCAGGTTGAAGGGATTCTCCGTGAAACCGAAGAAGGCATTATACATATGTGAGCACGAACGGCCGCTTTGCGCGAGCTTCCTCTAACGCATCATAGCATCTCTACCGGCGCCATCTCTACCGCTATCAGTATCATCGGCGAGCGATCAGCAAACCTATACGATCTCCAGCAGCGCCCATCCGGCCAGCGCTGCCGGCTGGTTGCCAGCAAAGACGACCCGCCGCGTCTTGGGGAACGGAAGGCCGCTTCGAAGGGCCTTTGCGTAAATACTCACCTCGTTCATGACCCGGTGGTAGGCCTCCTGGTCCGTGTCCGAACAGGCTGATTTGGCCAACAACCCCGTTCCCCAGCCGAGGCAAACCAGGCAGGCGCGGTCCTGCTCGCGGACTTGCACGAGTCGGGCTTCGAGCTCCCGCAGGCTCTTTTCGAGCAGCGTTAACTGCGTCCACTCGGCGAACTGCCGGTGAAGCGCCAGCAGGCGGCCGGCCCAGTCGTTGGCCGTGCGCACCAGGTCGGACGTTGTGGGAGGCGCCTCGGGCCAGCGCAGGGCGCGCACGGTTTCCGGACTGGAGAAGAACCGTCGTTCAGCCCAGGTTCCTTCAAAGACGGTGCCCGGAGCAGCCATTTCTGCAAAGGTGGGAGTAGCGTCATCCACCCGGCGAGCCTCGACCGCGCCTCCCGGAATGCGCTTCCAGCCGAGCGCGAAACGACCGACTCCCCCCCCCTGCGCCTGCAACGTTGCGACGCGGAGCAGGTAAATGCGCATTGCCGTGTGGGGCACGGCGGCCGAGTCGGCCAGCGACAACCCTTTCAATCGATCCCCGCCGCCCGAGCCCAGGGCGTTGTTCTCGGCCCCTTCCGCCGGCCTTCGCAACTGCGGGTCACGGCGAAGCCTCTCGGCAATCTCGCCCAGTGTCCGGTCGGTGGTCCTGGACGCCACCATGGCAGTGCGGAGCGCACCTTTCAGGGCGCTCCCCGGCAGGAATGGGCCCCTGGGGCCGCAAACGAAAGTGGGGATGTGGAGATTTTCGGCGCGCAGGCGCTCCCAGGCGGCGGTGTAGCCGGGGTGATCGAAAGGGATGCGGCGGCCGGCGAAGTTCTGGGCGAAGCCGCCCCAGGATGCGAAGTCCAGCCTGTCAGCCCTGCGGATCTGCGTGAGGTAGCCTTCCAGGCGCGGCCCTTTGGCCAGGAGGCGGAAGATGCGTCGCTGGTCGAGCACGTTCACCTGGTCCTTCCAGACCATGTAGTCGATCGGGGAAAGACGGGAGCCGTCGCCGACCAGCGTCGGGGTAAGACAAGTCAGACGATATCGCACGGGGTGCCCGCTCATGACGACGCCACTCCGCCGCGAGGCGCGGGCAGCCCCTGTAGGGGAATCGGAATCGAGGTGGCGAATCCGAAACGGAACACCGGATGAGGAAAGCCCTCGGGAGCGACGTCGCGGGCGACGCCGCGTGGCGGCTCAGCCGACACCACGACCGAGCCCTCCTCGATCATGCGCAACTGTTTCTTTACGGCGCCCCATCCGGCGGGGCTCTCGACGCGCCCGCCACGATCCACCAAAGAATACTGCCCGCGATGCCAGTCCACGTTTTCATCGGGCGCCGGACTGTAGAGCGAGATCAGCCAGTGAGCGGTCGCCGCCGGAGCGGGAGGCTCGCCCGCCTCGGTCACCGGCGAATCGCCGTTGGCGGCGCGCCCGGGCACAACAAGCTGCCCCGGCTCACCGGGCGCGGCCTCCACCAGCTCGGCGCGTCCCCAGCCGCGCGAGCGCCCGCCGCCGAAGCCGGAATCGCACAGCAGGCGCAGGGCGGAGAGCACCGGTGCGGCCCAGCGGTCGCGCGCGTCCGCGGACGTGAACTCGACCAGCATCCACAAACCGGCATCGTCGGCGAACTCCAGGCACGCGGCCCGGTGGAGGAGCACGTTGCCGCCTGCCAGCCGGTCGACGGCCGCCGCCGAGCGCAGCGTGAGGCGAAACGGGCCCGCAGGGGTCGTCTTGGACTCCCGCCGCATCAGGCACTGGCTGGTGCCGTCCACCATCCAGTCGTCCTCGGACAAGTGCCCCTCGGCAAGCAAGGTGCTCACCAGGGAGACTGGAATGAAGCGGGCGCCTTTCACCCGCAGTTTCCCCGCCGTCGCCGGAGGCCAGAGCGTGCGGGGGGGTACGACGAACAGGGTCCGCTGCTGCCAGGGATAGCACGAGCTGAACCGGACCACCGCCCCCGCCGGGCGTCGCACGGTATCCTCGAGCCATTCCTCGAACAGGCCGAGCTGCCGCATGGCCGCCGCCACGGCCGCCCCCACCGAGTCGCTGTGATAGATGCGGCCGACCTCGTCGTCAGCCCCGTCGTCGGGGCCGATGCGCCACGGGGAGGTGACACGCAGCCGGACCAGCAGCCCGTGGCTCATGCGAGCTTTTCGGCGAAGGCCGGATCCCCGGCCAGAGCTTGCAGCGCGCCCAGGTCCGCCCCGGCCGCGAGCTCGACCTCGGCGACGCCGGCCGCGTAGAACTGGCGCGAGCGCCACCCGAGGCGCAGGTCGGAAAAGCGCACCCGTCCGCTGCCGCGGGAGCCGCCGCCGCCCAGGGCGTCGTCTTCCAGCAGCCGTAAGGCCTCGATCAGGCGCGCCGGCAGGGCCTTGTCTTCCTCGCACAGAACGTCCACCACGCAGCGGATCGTAAACCGCGCTCCGGCCGGCACGCGCTCCAGGGTTCGCGTGCTGGCCTGGGAGGTGATGCGGTCAATGGCCGTTTCACTTTTGACTTCGGTCAGCTCGTCGTCCAGGTTCTCGCGCATCTGCGGCGTGATGCTTTCCATCTCGAGCGGCGCATCGCAGACGGTCAACCGCGCCGGGCTGGCCGTACTGGATTCCAGGTACTCGCCGCTCAGGCGCTCCATGCGGCCCGGGTTGCGGCCGAACAGCAGACAGATTTCGTCGTCGGCTCGGTCGCTCTGGTGGATGCGCACCTCCTGTCCCCTTCTCTTGGAAAGATAGACCAGCTCGGCCGGCGTGGCCGCCCCGGTGGACTGCTCCAGCAGCGATCGCAGCCTGCCGCGGAGCGTGCTTCCGGGCACGTACGGGCGGCCGAAGGAGTCCTTGACCACGGGGTTGTCCGAGCCGCCGATTTCGAGCGAGCCCTTGCCGGCGCCGATGTGCAGGCCGCTCTCGCAGTGCATCCGGCCTTCCAGGATCAGCTTGCCGATCAGCTTCAATTCCGTTTCTGCGGTGTGCGAACTCATCTGTGCTGGTACTCCCGAGGGGTGTCCTTACTCGTTGTAGGCGATGATCGCCTCGAACAGGTCGCGGAAGCGCTCGTAGCCGCGGGCGGTGTTCTTGCGCGTCGCCTGGAGGAGCAGCTTTTCCAGGCCATCCAGGCTGCGGAGCGAGTGCCGGGCGATGGTGTAGGCCAGCCGCGCGCGCAGCATGACGAACTGGTGCTGGCGCTCTTCGACCGGCGCCCGGCAGGCGCGGCGCACGGCGTTGTAGAAGCGGCGCAACTGGCTCTTGGTGCCGGAATCCATGTCGCGCATGCGGATGACCACGCCGTGGGCCTGGTTGTCCAGGTAGAGGCTGTCGGCGATCAGCCGGTCCAGATCGATCTCCGGGGGACCTTCGGGGCGGCCGCGGTCACCCCGCCGGTCGTCCGGGCGCGGCCCTCCCTCGCGCCCGCCGCGTTGCTCGCGCGGCGGCCGGCTCTCCCGGCTTCGAGTTTCCTGTTGTCCTTCCGCCATGGATTCACCTCCCGGAGGCCCTCATCGTTCCAGGCACAGTCGCGCCCACTCGACCGCCGCCCGTCCCGCCGGGCGCAGCTTGCTCTGTGCGGCGTTTTTGCCCACCAGCTCCGCGATCAGGCCGGCGCGCAGCTTCTGAAACTCGCGATCGCGCGCGGCGCCGTTGACCGGCCGCAGCAAGCGCTGGTATCGCCACGGGCCGCGCAGGCGGCCCTCGACATCATCCGCGGTGTCCTTTTCGCGGTAGTCCCGCGCCAGCTCGGCGAGGAATTGCGGCGCGCAACCGAACTCCCGCACCATCCGCACCAGTGTATCCTTCAATTCGGCGGCCCGGGCCAGTTGCCTCCATTCGATCGTGCGGCCGAACAGGTGCACGCAATCCTTGTCGGCGGACTTGGCCGCCTCCAGGCGCCGCCCGGCCTCGCGGTAGACGGCGGCGATGGGCGAATGGGATGTCTCGGCCAGGGCCAGGGCCATCGAGATGGTCTTGGCTTCCGGGCCGGGCAGGTCCTTGAGGTTGGCTTCGGCGAACTGGTGGAACAGGCGCTGGATTTCCCGCGCCAGCAGGATCAACGCGTCCCAGGCGCCGTAGACGGCAAAGTCGTCGCCGGAGGTGTGGAGGATGCTCACCTTGCGCCAGAATTCCGGCATCGAACAGACCACCTGGAGCTCGCCGGCGAAAAACTGCTTGTAGAGCGTGGAAAGCTGCACGTGCTCCTCGACGTTCTGGAGGCGGCGCAGGCGGAGCCCGAAGTTGTCCACGTCGCCGCGCAGCACGCCCCAGCCGGACCGCCCGTCGGCCCGCCTGGCAAGCTCCGCCAGACCGGCGGGCTCGGTGCCGTTCTTCCGCAGGGCGGTGTGCCGCGCCGTCAGTATCGAATCCTGCGTGTCGCCCAGCGGCCAGGTGTGCTTGCCTTCGCCGGGAACCACACGGGCCGGGGATTCCGGCGACCACCCGACGCACCCGGCTTCGCGGACCCCGACCGCCATCGTGCGGGAAAAATAGCCGCCCGAGTCCGGCGGCGCCGCCATCGGCCGCGGCTCCAGGATTCCGGTTGACAGGGTCGCCACCGGTGTGGCGCGCTGGCGATCGAACTCTTCGGTGAGTCGTTTCCGGACCAGGCTCCAATCGCCCAGGTTCTCCGTGCTCGCCCATACCAGCCTCAGCGAGCCGCCGCCGAGTCCCGCGATGCCCTCCGCCGCCCCGCGCAGGAAGGCGCCGGCCGCCTCGCGCGATTCCTGCGGCAGCACCACCAGGAACTCGCCGCCGCCGCTCGACCCCAGCAGGATCCGCGCCAGGCCCAGCTCGGCCAGCAGCGCGCGCGGCAGCGCCTCGCTGAGCAGCGCGATCCAGCGCGAGCGGCCCGTCAGCAGCCGTTCGCCGCACGCACCCGCGCCCTCCGTCTCAGACGGGTGCGCCGGCGAGACGAGAAACTCTTCGATCCCGAAGAAACTGCCGTGGAGGAAAATTTGAACCGACATGAGGTGGCCGGCCGGCCGAAGAACTTCACTCTATCACAGCCGTCCGGGAACGGTCATGGCGCGACCGCCGCGGCCGCGCCTGCCCCATTGACGCCGCCCGCCCTGGCGTGCCATGCTCGTCAAACTCAGTTTTCTCCGGAGCAACTCATGAAACGCAGAGATCTGTTCGAGCTCGCCGCCGCCGCCGCCGCCAGCCAGGCGTTGGCGATGCCCCAGAGCCGGCCCACGGCGCCGGCGAAGAAGGCGCTGATGAAGGCCGGCACGCAGCACGGCTCGACCAACGAGACGCTGCGGGTGATGGCCGCTTTCGGCGTCAATCATATCTGTAGCACCCTGCCCTCCGTGCGAATGGACGAGAACTGGTCCGTGGAGGGACTCACGAAGCTGCGCGAGCGTGTGGAATCATTCGGCGTCAAGCTGGACATGGTTCCGCTGCCGCTGAGCTCGGCCTACATCGCTCGCGCCGAGATGCCGAGCATTATGCTCGCCAGGAGCCCGGAGCGCGACCGCGAGATCGACCACGTCTGCCAGATGATCCGCAACTGCGCGCGGGCCGGCATCCCATCGGTGAAGTACAACATGACCATCCTGGGCGTGGTCCGCAGCGACTCCAGCAGCGGCCGCGGCGGAGCCCGCTACAGCACCTTCGTTTATGAAAAGGCGAAGCAGGATCCGCCGCTGACCGAGGCCGGGCGCGTCACCGCCGAGATGAAGTGGGAGCGGATCGCCTATTTCCTCGAGCGCGTGGTGCCGGTGGCCGCCGAGCACAAGGTCCGCATGGCCTGCCACCCCCACGATCCCGGCATGCCGCGCGACCGGGGTTTTCGCGGCGTCCAACGGGTGCTGGGCAACGTCGAGGGTATGAAGCGGTTCATCGAGATCAGCCCCAGTCCCTGGCACGGCCTCAACTTCTGCCAGGGGACGGTCTCGGAGATGCTGGAGAACCCGGCGCGGGAGATCTTCGACGTGATCCGCTATTTCGGCTCGCGCAAGAAGATCTTCAACGTGCACTTCCGCAACATCAAGGGACGCTTCCTCAACTTCCAGGAGACCTTCCCCGACGACGGCGATATCAACATGCTGGAGGCGATGCGCGTCTACAAGGAGGTCGGCTACGACGGCATGATCATGCCCGACCACGTCCCTCGCATCGAGGGCGACGTAAACGGCCGGCAGGCCTTCGCCTTCGCCTTCGGCTACATCCAGGCCGCCATTCAGATGGTTAGCTGAACACCGCCCGCCGGCGGAGTCTCAGCGCGACGCGCGCGCCGGAACCAGGCGGATGCGTTCGATGGTGGCCGCCTCGACCGCCTTGCGGCTGTAGGGCAGCGGATGGTAGCGCCCGGCGGCCCAGTCCTCCAGCAGGTCGCTGTAGTGCGGGCTGGCCGGATCGCCGGACTCGCCGGGCGTGTTGGTGGCGACCGATTTGTCCCAATCCGACAGGTCCAGGATGTGCCGATACGAAGCGCCGCTGGTCTGGCGGAAGCCGGCCCCGGGGGAGGTATTGTTGACCGTGGTCGCATCGCCCGGCCGCGAGACCGGGCCGCGGTCGAGCTCGGTCGCGTTCAGCGGGT
>Ga0247727_10002025_pt1 | contig 46862 bp, 50 predicted proteins | sample WisWelCaveWW1625_FD_202498 | JGI IMG/M metagenome (GOLD analysis project Ga0247727, IMG submission 202498) | Biofilm microbial communities from Wishing Well Cave, Virginia, United States - WW16-25 | ecosystem: Environmental > Aquatic > Deep subsurface > Groundwater > Cave microbial mat | place...
AGTCTTCCTCGGCCATCAGAATGTAAACCGGAAAACGGAAGGAGGTTTCCGTCTCCTGAAAAAAGGAGCTGTATCTTAACATCTCGTGAGTCAGACGGACAGTAATTCTCCGTTGAATCAAGGGGTCGCTCTTATATTTCTCTACCTCCAACGGGTCGTGCGAAAGCCAGGGGGGGTAAATCGGGTTGTTAACCACGTAGGTGGGAGCCAGGACATTAAGCGCCGGCATCAAAATTCTAAGCAGGCGCGAGAGAGGAATGCCAAACTGCGGAGAAGAAAGGATCAGCTTCGAAACGTTTCCTCCGTTCTCCCGGGCCCACGCTGTTGCAATGAGCCCGCCCAGCGAATTTCCGAATAAGATGACGGGGGACTTTACCCCAAAGTGTCCCTTGAGATAACTTACAAAGCTCGAAACGTCGTCAAGGTAATCCTCGAACTTTGAAACGTAGACAGGCCTTCCACCCGACTTACCGCAGCCCCGGAGATCAAAGGTTCCGATCGGGAACCCGAGGTCCGCAAGCTTTGGAAAGAACTTCAGGTAACGACCCGAATGCTCCCCGTGGCCGTGAATAAGAATGAGGGGATTTCTTCCAGGGGACCCGGCCTGAAAACGATAAAAAAGACGGACGCCGTCTCGGGCTTCGAAGAATCCCTCCTCAATCGGCATAGGGAAACGCTCAGGGACGCCGGACAAATTCACCGGCTTTGGCCCGCTCTTCTCCCCTTTTATACATTCCTTCAATGAGTGAAGCGTAGCGCTCCGCAACCACCGGACGCTTCACCTTCAAGGTGGGGGTCAGTTCGCCCGAAGCCTGCGTCAGTTCTTTAGGAAGGAATTCAAAATATTTGATCTGCTCGTACGGAGCGAAATCTTTTGTCCGCGCCTGAAGGCGCTTTGAAACCAGATCGATGACTCTTGGGAACTTGAGAACCTCTTCCCAGGACCGGTAGGAAATCCCTTCGGCCCCAGCCAACCGTTCCAGCTCGGCCTGCGAGGGAAACACGAGCGCCACGAGATACGGTTTCCGGTCGCCCAGAATCACGATTTGACTGAAAAGGGAATCGCCCAGAATCTCGTTCTCGATATTTTGAGGCGAAATATTCTTCCCTCCTGCCGTAATAATCAGATCCTTCTTCCGTCCCGTAATCTTTAGAAACCCTTCCGAATCCATTTCACCCAGATCGCCCGTATAAAACCAGCCGCCCCGAATCGTCTGCCGGGTCGCCTCTTCGTTCCTGAAGTATCCTTTCATCACGTGCGGGCCCCGGGTCAGGACCTCCCGGTCTTCTGCGATCTTCACTTCAACCCCCGGCAAAAGAAGGCCCACGGTACCGAATTTGAATCGATCTGGACGATTGACCGAAATCACCGGTGAAGTTTCCGTGAGACCGTATCCTTCAAGAATCAGAATGTCCGCAGCGTAGAAAAATTCGGCGAGCTCCTTCGCCAGCGGCGCTCCCCCTGAAATAAAAAAGCGGACCTTCCCTCCTAAGGCTCTTTTGATCTTGTTAAAAACGAGGAGGCGGGCGAGCCCAAACTGCAGATTCAGCGGAAAGGGGAGCGGTTTGTGTTTCGACCGGAATTCAGCCGACCTTTTTCCCGCTTGAATCGCCCACTTGAAAATCCCTTGCTTGAGGGGAGATCCGGCTTGAACCTTTTCGAGGATCCGGGCGTAGGTCTTCTCAAAAAAACGGGGAACGCTGGCCGCCACGGTCGGCCGGACAAGCAGCATATCTTGAGCCACGGTCAGCATACTTTCCGCGTACCAAATGCTCGCCCCCTCCAAGATGGCAAAATAGTAGCCGGCCATTCGCTCGAAGACGTGGCTTAGGGGCAGAAAAGAAAGGCACTTCTCCCCTTCTCTAAAAGGAATCGCTTGGGCCGAGGCTTCGCAGTTGGACAGGAAATTGCCGTGGGTCAGCATCACCCCCTTGGGAGGCCCGGTGGTGCCGGACGTATAGATTAAAGTCGCCAGGTCTTCGCGACCGACCCTCTCGATCCTTTGGTCGTAAAGCGCCCAATTATTGAGGTGCATCCGCCGGCCGATCTCCAGGCACTCCGTTAGGGAGAGAAGTTTCGGCCGTTCACTTTCGGAGAGGTCGAAGCCGATCACGGCTCGAATCTTTCCTTCCTGAAGGAGCGGTTTCGCCTTCTCAAGCTGCTCTCGGGACGAGACAAAAAGGAGAGAGATCTCCGCGTGTTCGAGAATATAATGACATTCCTTGAGGGAACTTGTTGGGTAGATGGGAACGGTGACCGCGCCGAGGCTCAGGATCGCGAGATCGGCGAAGGCCCACTCCGGACGGTTTTCCGAAAGAAGGCCGATCCGGTCCCCCGGCTTCACGCCGAGATAATCAAGGGCAAGGGCGATTTCGCGAACCCTTCCCGCAAATTCCTTCCAGGTAATAAAGCGGTAGCGTCCCTCTTTCTTGGACCAAAGCGCGGGTTTTTCGGAGGAGTGCTGTGCCCGCCAGAGAAAGAGTTTGACGAGACTCGTGAAACCCGTCACTGTTTGAGCCGTCACTCGGAGGTTTTCTTGGCTTCTTCTTGAGGAGGAGTCGCGGCCGCCTTCGCTTCCTTTTCCTCTTTGGAAAGCTCCTCAAGGCGGGTCCGATTCTGAGTCGCTTGTTGCTGAAGCAGCTGAATTTTCTGAAGGCGGATCATATCTTCAATATTTCTGGCTCCCGGGGCTTGGGACGCGGCCGGCGCCGTTGGCATCGCACGAGCGGGGGCCAGGTTTTTCAAAAGCTGTTGGTGAAGCCTCGCCTGTTCCATAATGCGCTGGATCTCCCGAATCTGTGTAACGTGCTGAGCCTGGAGAGCCTGGTGGATCTTGATGATTTCCTGAAGCTCCCGCTGAACGTCCGCCACAGCGGGCGGCGCGGGTCGAGCCGGGACCGCATTTGGGACGGGGCTAGCGACCGTGGTTGCGGGAAGAGGCGGTTCTTTCTTTTCTTCCGCCGCGAAAACGGGACAAAAACTTTCTCCGATCGCGAAGAGACCTAACAAGACCCAGGCTGTCTGTAACTTAATTCCCATCATTTGTCTTGAAACTTTGGCTGCCGCTTCTCGAGGAAAGCCTGAACGCCCTCCCGCATATCCTGACTCTCGGCCACCTTGCCGAAAAGTCTCGCCTCATTCTCGAGCCCTTCCTCGAGGGAGCGCTCGATTCCATCCGTGATCGCCTCCTGCGCGTGAGCCAGCGCCACAGCGCTTTTTTGGGCAATCTTCTTCGCCAAACCGAGGGCCTGACGGAGGAGTTCACCGTCGGGGACCACGCGGTCCACAAGTCCGATCCGGAAGGCCTCTTGGGCCGTAATCATATCGCCGGTAAGAATTAGTTCGCGCGCTTTGCTCGTGCCCACCAATCGCGCCAGACGCTGCGTCCCTCCGAAACCGGGGATGATGCCGAGGCTGATTTCGGGCTGGCCGAATCTGGCCCGGTCTGAGGCGATCCGAAGGTGGCAAGCCATGGCGAGCTCGTTTCCTCCTCCTAGACAGACCGAATTGATGGCGGCAATCACCGGCTTCTTCATTTTCTCAATCCGCCGAATCATCGCCTGCCCTCTTTTCGCCACCTCTTCGGCCTCCTTCGATGACTGGAGGCGCGCAATCTCCTTCACGTCAGCCCCCGCAATAAAGGTATGATTTTTTCCCTCACCCGTCAAGACGACCACCTTCACTTCCGGATTATTGACCAGTTCTTCCAAGGCCTCGCTCAATTCGGCCATCGCCTTGGTATTCAGGGCATTGACAGGGGGCCGATCGATCGTCACCAAGGCCACCCGGTCCTCGATTTTCATCCTGATGAATTCGCGCTCAGCCATACGTGTGAAATCCTTGTCCTGTTTTCTTACCCAGTTCGTTTTGAGCCACCTTTTCCTTAAGAATCGCGGCGGGACGAAACCGCTCGCCGTGCTCCTTCGCAAACCTTTCGAGGTGTTGCAAGACGGTATCCAGCCCTACCTCGTCTGCCCACCGGAGGATTCCTCCCTTCTCCTGGGGAAATCCGATACCAGCGACCATCGCCAGATCAATATCTGACGCGGAGGTGATCTTCTCCTCAAGGCAAAGCGCCGCTTCATTGACCATCGGGAAAAGAAGCCGCTCTAGGCTGAAGCTCGTCTTCTTGGGCCGCTCCTTCTGGATCTCTTCCACCCATTGCGGCAAGAGGTCCTTCTTGTCGGGATCGTAGACGTAGAATCCGCTGCCCGACTTCCGGCCCAAGTAACGGCTGTTGTAGAGCTTACCCCAAATTTCGGCCGGTTGCATCCGATTTCCAAAGCCCTTCAAGAGCACCTGGACCACCTCAAAACAGATATCGAGCCCGAGTTGATCCACCAAGGTGAGAGGCCCCATCGGAAGTCCAAAATCGGTCACTGCCTTGTCGATTTCCTCGCGCGTTGCGGCTTTCTCCTGCAGGCAAAAGGCCGCCTCATTGAGATAGGGCATAAGAAGCCGATTGACCAGAAAACCGGGACATTCATTGACCCGGACCGGAATTTTTCTAAGAGACTCCGCAAAAAGAACGGCGTCGTCGACCGTCTCCTGACTCGTGGCTCGGCCAGGAATCACCTCCACGAGCTTCATCACGTGGGCCGGATAGAAAAAGTGAATTCCGACCACCTTCTGAGGCCGCTGGGTCGCGGAAGCCATTTCCGAAATCGAAAGGGAGGAGGTATTGCTTCCAAAAATCGTCCCCTCCCCCACCACTTTCTCCAAATCTTGGAAGACCTGTTTTTTAAGCTCCATTTTTTCCGGGACCGCTTCGATCACGAGGTCGACGTCCCGGAAGGCTTCATAATCGGTGGCGGGAGTCACGAGGGCCAGTTTCGCTTCCACTTCCGATCCGGTCATTTTTCCTTTCTCGACACGCCGTTTGTAAATGGAGCGGATGCGATCGAGCCCCTTCTGCACGAGTTCTTGATTGATATCCTTGAGGACAACGGGAAGTCCGGAGTAGGTAATCACCTGGGCGATTTCCGCTCCCATTGCCCCGGCACCGACAACTCCCGCCTTGTAGATAAACATTCTCTCGTCTCGGGTGAGTGGTTACCGTTCTAGGACAATTGCTCCGCCCTGTCCCCCTCCAACACACATCGTGGCAAGGCCGAGATTGAGATTCCGACGCTTCATTTCATGAAGAAGAGTAACAACGAGCCGGCATCCCGTGGTTCCGACCGGGTGGCCCAAGGCGATTGCACCGCCGTTCACATTGGTGATTTCACGGTTGAGTTTAAGCAGCCGCTCGACCGCAAGGTACTGCCCCGCGAAGGCCTCATTCACTTCGATCAGTTGAATGTCTTTCAAGCCTAGGCCGGATTTTTTGAGAGCGATCGGAGCCGCGCAAGAGGGACCGATTCCCATTCGCTCCGGTTCGACTCCGGCAAACCCGTAACCGCGGATCTTTCCGAAAGGCTCAAGGCCGAGGGCTTTCGCCCGCTCCTTCTTCATTACGAGAACCGCGCTCGCCCCGTCCGAGATCGGACAGGAATTTCCGGCAGTCACGCTGCCGTTCTCCTTAAAAAGGGCCGGATACTGAGAGAGGGTTTGAACATTCAAGGCGGGATTCGGCCCCTCGTCCTGGGAGAAAATTTCCGGAGGAAGTTCCTTCCCGTAAAACTGTTTCGGAACCGTGACTTTCACGATCTCGTCGCGAAACTTCCCTTCGCGGGTCGCCCGAAACGCCCTCTGGTGCGACAGGACAGAGAACTCATCCTGTTCCTTCCTCGAGATTTTAAATTCTTCCACAATATTTTCAGCCGTGCGACCCATCATCTGCCCGCAAACAGGGTCGGTGAGCCCTTCCCAGATGGTGTCGATCAGCTGGGCGTGACGAAGTCGCTTCCCGAAACGCATATCGCGGGAAACAAAGGGAGAAGAGGACATACATTCGGTGCCGCCTGCGAGAACAATCTCAGCGTCTCCTGAAGTGATCATCTGAGAGGCGCTCACGATCGCCTGGAGTCCGGAAGCGCAGTTCCGGGCCACGGTAAAGGCGGTGACCTCCTTGCGAAGTCCCGCTTGGAGAGCGATCACACGGGCGACGTTTGTCGCGTCACTCTGCTGACCGACACAGCCAAAGATGACTTCGTCGATCAGTTTGGGGTCAATCCCGGTCCGCTCGAGCAGGGCGCGAACCACGACCTCACCGAGCTTTTGGTTCGTGAAATCCTTGAGCGCTCCTCCTAAATTTCCTTGAGGCGTTCTCACGCCTCCCACGATTACGATCTCCGTCATAAAATCATTCTACGAGGAGCCTTTTGATTTCGTCAATCTGTTCCATTGTCTTTCGCTCCCCCTCCTTAATAAACTTCTCCGCATCGTAAAACTCCGCCCAATGGGCATCGTGGACAATCGGCTCAATCAAAACGTCGGCCTCCTGGCTCAAGACCTCCGCGATCTCGTATTCCATAAATTGGATTGTATTCATGATCACATTAAAGATATTACCCGAAAAGTGGTTATTTATCCTCTCCAAGAGAGGGTGAAAGGTCCTTCGCCACGAGGACCTTTCCAATCGTTCCTTGAGAATCTTCCTTCTCCTTTCGGCCTGAAATCGACTCTTTTGAACCCGATCGCCCGGCCCCAAGAGCACATTCACGGCAATGATCTTCTTCACCCCCATATTGACCAAAACATCGACCGGAAGGGGATCCAGGATTCCTCCGTCAATGAGAAGCTCTCCCCGGTGGTGGAAAGGACGAAAGATGCCGGGAATTGAAATGCTCGCCCGCAAGGCATCCACCACCCTTCCCGTATCAAACACAACTACTTGGGAACTGGTAAGACTTGTGGCAACTATTTTCACCGGCGTGTGAAGTTCCTGAAAGGTCCGGTTCCCAAAAAACGATTCCAGGTACCGGGTGATTTGCCGGCCGTGGAAGAAGCCGTGGTGGGCCAGGGAGAAATCCCCGAATCCGATCAGTTTGAAAAAAGCGTTTCGTTTGTCCAGGCTTTTTGCCGTCTTCTCCAGTTCCCCGGACCGGTAGCCCGCTCCCCAAAAGGCCGCGATGAGCGCTCCCATACTGGAACCGGCCAGGATATCGATCGGAATATTTTCCTTTTCAAGAACCCGGAGGACCCCAACGTGCGCCAGGCCGTAAGCGGCTCCGCTTCCCAGGACGAGACCCAGAAGCGTTCCCGCAAGTTCCCGAGTCACGAAACGCATCACCCCGTGATAGCGCTCGGACTTCCGGTTTCGTGAAGGGAGAATTTGAAAGATCTTGAGGTCGAGAAGTTTCTCCTTCTCCTCATAGGAAAGTTCCGGGCTCGAGTCTTCTTCGGCCACCACCACCTTGATTTCGTTCTTGGTGAATCCGAAGCTGTGCTCCAGCTCTTTGATGAGAGGGGCAAATTCCCGGAAGGCCCCTTCTGAGGGGTGAAGTAAAAGATAAACGAGATCGGATTGTTTCAGGGCCCGAAAGGAGGGGTCCCCCTTTTGGCCGTAGAGGCGGATCAGAAGAAAATCGAAACGGTACGTCAGGAACGTCAGCAGGCTTGAGAGTTTCTTATCGTCCGCCTCGTGATCATATTGGACCGGAAGAAATTGAAACCCCGACGGACATTCCACCAGCGCCGGCTTGAGATCCGATTCTCGTCCCGGTTCGATGCGGCTTAGCTGCAGACGCTGACGGGGCTTGGGATGGAAGTCCTCGGGGATTCCCGCCTCCGCAAATGGGTAGAAATCAATTAAAATGACGCGACATTTGGTTTCCAAAATCAGTTGAGTGGCAAGATCAACAAGAAATTGAAAACTATCGGCCGGGGAGACACTCCCGTAAAGCGCTGCGACCTTCACCTCCTGCTTTCTTCTTCCCGGGCCTTCGACCTTGGTGAGGCGGTGCCCCAGCGTCCGACTCAGGTGCATCGAAAGCTCGGGGATCTCGGCGAGCACTTTCAGGAAATCCGCCTTATCGAGCCTCAAAAGGAGTCCGTCAGAGCGGGCATCGACCGAGGCACTGTGAACTTGGTCGGTCAGAAGGGAGGACTCTCCGAAATAGTCCCCCCGATAAAGGTAGATAAGAGTTTTCTCCTCGCCGCGGCTTTTCTGGAACACCCGGAACCGTCCCGAAACAATGACGTAGAACGCGTCCGCCGGGGTCCCTTCCTGGTAGACCGCGTCGCCCCGTTTAAATTCCACGAGACGTGTCTTTTTTTCGATGAGCCGAATCTCGCTCGGGGAAAGCGTGGAGAAAAGAGAGATATCCTGGAAGGAGTAACCCTTGCCGGCTTCTAGTTTACGGCCGAACGAAAAGAGCGCCATCTTAAGTTAGTTTATCGGCCTGCGGCTAGCGCTTCTTTGATTAGCCAAGGAGTCTCGAAACCGCCGATCTCCAGGTTTGAAGCCTTTTGAGACGCTCCTTGGCACCGAGTCGCGGCAAAAATTTCCTGTAACGACGGAGCCGGTCCACCGTTTCCACCTCTTTCCAGAATCCGCTGGCGAGGCCGGCTAGTTTGGCAGCTCCCCAAGCAGTCGATTCGGTCCGGTCCGAGCGAAGGACCGGAACTCCCAAAAGGTCCGCTTGAAACTGCATGAGATAGTTATTCGCGGCCGCTCCTCCGTCGACTTTGAGGAAACGGGGCCTCCGTCCCACGACCTGGGCCATCGCCTCAAAGACATCGGCCGTCTGATACGCAATCGATTCCAGGGTGGCTTTGATGAGGTGCTCCCGCCCGGTTCCGCGCGTCAGACCAAAGATTGCACCTCGAACGTGCGGGTCCCAGTGCGGGGCTCCCAGTCCTGTGAATGCCGGAATCACGATCACCCCTCCCGTGTCTTTGAGGTTTCTGGCGATCCTTTCTGTTTCCGCTGCTTTCTGAATCAGCCCCAGTCCGTCTCGCAGCCACTGAATCGCCGCCCCCGCGATGAAGACCGCGCCCTCGAGGGCGTAAGCCGGTCTCCCCTCACGGTCACACGCAAGCGTCCCAAGAAGCCCTTCCGCAGGCTGACGGTAAAGTTTGCCCTGATTCATCACGAGAAAGCAACCCGTGCCGTAAGTATTTTTCATTTCACCGGCCTCGTAGCAGCCCTGTCCGTAAAGGGCCCCCTGTTGGTCTCCCACGAGAGCACAGATCGGAATTCCCGCCTTGAAGGGACCGAGATTCGCGGTTCGGCCGAATCGAAAGGAGGAGGCGTGAACTTCAGGCAAAAGCGAGGCAGGAATCCTTAGCGCTTTTAAAAGCTCACGGTCCCAGGCGACTTTCTTGAGATTGAGAAGAAGCGTCCGGGAGGCATTGGTGGCGTCGGTGGCGTGGGCCTTGCCTCCCGTGAGGTTCCAAAGGAGCCACGTATCGATCGTCCCGAAGAGGATCTCCCCTCGAACGGCCCGTCGCCTCAGGCCCGGAATGGTGTCGAGGAGCCAGCGAATTTTCGTTCCTGAGAAGTAGGGATCAAGGACGAGGCCGGTTTTTCTCCGAAAAAGAGATTCGAACCCTTTTCTTTTAAGACTTCCGCAAAAATCGGCGGTCCGCCGGTCCTGCCAGACGATGGCCCGAGAGACCGGTCTCCCGGTTTTCCTCTCCCAGAGGACCGTCGTTTCTCTCTGATTCGTGATTCCAATGGCAGCGATCTTGACCGATGAAATCCGGGCGTGCGTCAGAGCCCTCCCCACCACATTAAGTGTAGAACGGAGAATCTCTTGGGAATCATGTTCCACCCAGCCCGGCTTCGGGTAATGCTGGCGGAATTCCTGGTAGGCGTTCGCTCGGATTCCTCCCCTCCGGTCATAAAGTAGAGCCCGGGTCCCTGTGGTTCCCTGATCGATCGCGAGGATGAACCCAGAACCGTCCGGCATTCGAATAAATGTCTATGAAATGTCTAAATTAACGGGGACGAAGGAGAAGGAAGAACGGGAGGACGGCAAAGAAGGAATACTTTTATCCAAGCTCGGAGACTTCTTCAGGATCGTTGAAGTCGTTGACCTTTGTCTCCAACCAATGATTGTAAGCAAAATCCAACACGCGGAACTTGTCAACCGGATCCATCATCATGAACCGAACCCCCACATCAAAACCCTGGTCCTGCTCCGCGGCGGCCTGGGACCACACCACTTTGCCGGTGGTCCGGACCGGTTTCGGATCATCCGGGATGTCGAGCTCAAGATCGAGCGTCGAACCCAAAGGAAGCCGGGTCGACGTATTGATCTTAAGACCTTCACGAGAAAGGTCTTTGCTCAGAGCGATTCCGCGGGTCTCCTCGGAATCCGGCAGACGGTAGCGAACGCTCATATACGCATCGAAGCGTTTAAACTTGCGTCGCTCTTTTTCCATGTTTCACCTCCTTTTCCTTTTCGGCATTTTTCGCCGTTTTTTTCACGCCTGTTTGGGGTTCTTTTCTTCTCGCTCTGTGGAAGCGAAAAGAACTCGTCCCCGAACGGCATTATTTTATGGATTGCAGTTACCCTAACCCCTTGCTGTAGAACAAGTTGCAGTGACTTTCTTCACGACTTAAGAAACTATAACACACCCTTTCCGGGTTTACAAGGGCGGGCGAGACTTTTTCTTTACCGGTAGTTCGTAAACTGAAGAGGAACCTGGCAGGGGTAATCTTTGAGGTGCTGGATCACGGCTTGTAGGTCATCTTTCGAGCGGGAACTCACACGAACTTCCTCTCCTTGGATCGACGCTTGGACTTTCAAGCCGGTCCCTTTAATCTCCTTGACGAGTTCTTTCGCCCGCTCTTGGGGAATCCCCACGGTGAGGGTCGCCTCCTGACGCACCATCCCGTCAAAGGCCTTCTCCTCTTTCCCCCACTCCAGGGATTTGAGCGACACCTTCCGGATTGCAAGGCGCGTCGTCAAGATATCCTTCAAATTCTTCAGCTTGAGCTCGTCATCCGCAACGAGGACCACCTTTTTTTCGTCCCGATTCCAATCGATCGTGCTTTTGCTTCCTCGGAAGTCAAACCGGGTGCCGAGCTCCTTCTTCGCCTGATTGATGGCATTATCGACCTCTTGCAGATCGACCCGGGAAACGATATCGAAGGAGAAATCCGTGGTCGCCATTTCCTAAGTAGCCTTTCCTTCCGCCTCGACCCGGGCTTCGACATAGCGACGGATCAATTCTTGCTGGCCTGGATCCAGTCCAAGGAATTCGATCCCCGTGTCGTACTGCTCTCTTCTGCCTCCAACCTCTCGAGAGGGAATCGCCCACATAATCTTTCCCTCGCACTCAATCCAAGGAAGACTGGCGTCTAATTCCAAACGAAGGGATACCACGGAAAATCGCTCCAGGGGGCGTTCTAGAATCACGGCCACGCCTCCAGCCCCCACGTTTTCCGTCTGGGCCCGAATTACTTCATTATCGGGCCGCTTATGAAGAATCAGTTCGCAGCGGAGATTCAGCCTTGGAAACTTACGTTTATTGAAACCGTCCCACATCATGGGGGTTTGGGGGTTGCAGCAGTTTAGAGGGAACGGACGAAACTGTCAGCGAAATCCTTCGCGATCGGGTCTTTTCGAAATTCATCGAGTTTTGATTGCGCTTCACGAAACGTCTCAAATCGACCCAAGAAGACGAGATAAAACGCCTTCCCGCTGGCCCGGTCGACCTGCTGATAGAAAGCGGGCCAGCGACTGTCTGTCATCTGGCGCGTGAGACGATCGGCATCCTCTTCTCTTGCATAGCTGCAGATCTGAATCACGTAAGGTTTAAGGAAAGAAGGAATAGTTGGAGGTTCGTTTCTTCCAACGGCCGAACCGACTTCCGGCCCTGTGCTTTCTGAGACCGGCCTTAAAACCGTTTCTTGAGAATTCAGAGAGGTTTGTTTTGAGGATGAGGTACCGGAAGAAAGGGCGGGCGTTGAAACGGTTTTCCGCGGGGCGGCGATCCCGAATGAGGTCTTCGGCGCCGCTTTCATGGCCCCTGCCCGATAAGCGTTGAGGCTCTGAATCGCTACAAAGAGAAGCGTGACAGCCAGAATGCTTGCCCCCCATCGGGTGGTTAACTTCTTGAAAAGGACCTTGCCGAAGTTCCAGAGAGCAGTCAGAAACGCCTTCAGAACATTCCAGACAAATTTAAAAATCTTGGAGAGAATCGGGGAAAGTTTGCTCCAGAAAGAGCGGAAAGAAGCCTTTTCCCGTTTGGGAGGCGCAATGATCGCTCCCGAAGGCCTCTCCGCCACCTTGACCGGCCTTTCCTCGAGAAGAGCCTGAAACCCTCTGGAGTTCCCCTCGTCCCTGGAGTCCTCCTCCACGTGAAAGGCCCCGTAGAGTTTTTCCTGAATCTCCTTCTCCGAAAGCGGACGAAGCATTTCGTCTCTTTTTCGTTTTCCGAAACGGACCTTGATCATATTTTCTGACCCTTCAGAGAGCGGGTAAATTTTAAAAGTTCAATCTGTCCCATCGGAACCTTGGCCCGGGGTTGAAAACCCTGCCGCTGCACCAGTTCAATCGCTCCCACCATTCGGGAAGTTGTGCGGAAAACCAACTCCCGGTATCCGACTTCCTCGCAAAATTCGACCGCCCGGTTGAGAAGTCTTAGGCCGATTTTTTTCTTCCGGTATTCCGGATCGACAAAAATCCTTCGAAGGAGCGCCACCCGCTCATTCTCCCGCTTGACCCCGACGGTGCCGATGATTCTCTTCCCTTCTTCGGCGACAAAGAACGCTTCTCCGAGGTTTCCGTATGAATTGTTGAGTTCGTCCAGATCCTCGAACGCGAAGGCTGCTTTCTCCGCTTGAAATTCACTGTCCATGATCTGCGTAATGAGTTTCCGGACAGCTTCTCCGTCTCGCGCCTCAAAACGACGGATCTGAATCACTCGCGCTTACTTTCCCTTTCCAGCAGCCGGTTTCTTCTTCTCAGCCGCCGGAGCGGGTGCGGGAGCCGCAACTGCAGCCGCAGGAGCGGCCGCCTTGCCGGCTTCTCCCTCCGCCTTCTCCGCCTTCAACTTTTTCACCTTGATCTTCATGGATTTCACTTTGGGAAGACCAAAGGCTGTCGCGCGATCGTTCCATTTCTCAAGCTCGACGAGGCGCTGAATCCGCTCGTGACGCTTCAGAACGTTACGGTGTTTGCTGCGGACGGAATCGATTCTTAAACTTGGATGTTGAGACATAAACCTTCCTCTTTTATCAATCTAAATCATGAATTTTTGCCCGCAGAATCTTGCGAGGCAGGGAAGCGCATTATACCGGTTTGGAGAGGATTTTACCAGCCGAAAGTGGGTAATAGGAAGGCCTGGGAGGCCAGAGAAAGTGGGTTAGGCGATCTGCCCTTTCAGGGAACGGATAAAAGCGTCCGAGGAGGCAAACCCCTCTGCTTTGAACTGGGTCAGCCGGTCTTTGGCCTCGCCCATATTTTGAAAGGCGTCCACACAAACCTGATAGAACTTGCCTGCAGGAATTACAAAGCTTTCGTGACCCAGTTTTTTCAGCCGTTCGACCTCCTGATCGGCGCGCGAACGGGAGGTAAAGGTAATCAGCTGGATCGTGTATTTCCCAAGGGTTTCGGAAGTCTCGGCAGGAGACGGATTCTCTCCGGCCGGCGGAGCTGCCTGAGGGACCTCGGACTCGGTTTCACTTGCTTTAGGAGTCGCCGGTTCGGGTGTCACGGCCTGGCGCTCAGAACCCTCTTTGGTCATTTGCTCCTGTTTCACCTTCTCGGCCTTCAACTCATCGAGGGCAAAGCGCTTCCCCTTTTCGACCCCAAATGAAAAGACGAGAACATAAAGAACCAGGGCCAGGATCGCCGCAACGGCCAAATGGTCAAGACGAAGCGTGACTCGGAAGCGATCGAGCCAGCTCGCCTGGGGCGGGGGCAATTTTGAAGCGTCCACCACGGGTCCTGAGACCTTAAAGAGTTCTCCTTGCATTCTCCTCCTCCCCCCAATTGGCTCTAAACATTTCTTCGCAACATTTCCGGAGCGTCTCGGCGCTCGGTCGGGGTTGCCGAATCTGGCTTCCGTAATCCACTCCCACCAGACCAAAGCGGGGCCGGAATCCCTCGGCCCATTCAAAGTTATCGACCAAAGACCAATAAAAATAACCAAAAATTGAAATTCCCTCCCGGCGGGCCCGCTCGACCGCCTCCAGATGCCCCTGGATATAGCGCTGGCGTTGGGCGTCATCTCCGCTGCAGACGCCATTTTCCGTAATCAGGAGGGGGAGCTTAAAAGAGCGGAGGGCGGTGAGGGTCCCGTAAAGCCCTTCCGGATAGATTTCCCAGCCCAAGTCGTTGGTCTCCATCACCTCTCCCCGGTGGTGTTCGTGGGAACAGACCTTTCCGAACTGGTTCTCCCCGGAGAGTCCCGCAAAGTGGATAAAATCTCGGCTGTAGTAATTCACCCCCAGAAAATCGAGCGTCCGTTTCGCCGGCAACTTTTCACAAAATACCCCGGGATAAAAAAGGAAACCCGAAAGGAGGGATTGAAAAAGGAGCCGATTGACAAACCAGTTCCTTAGAAAGAGATTAAATCGGTCCGGTATCGACCTGGGCCGGCAGGGAGTCAAGGCCGTGACGTGGTGAGCGATGGAGACCCAACATTCCTGATTCTGAGAAGCGTCGTGGAGAATTTGGTAAGCCAAGATGTGGGCTTTTAGAAGTTGTCGAAGAGCCAGGATCCCTTTATTGAATGATTTCTCACCGGGCGGCCAGAGCCCCATCAGGAAACCATGGTAAACATAAATCAGCGGTTCGTTGAGGGTGATCCAGAATTTGGCGCGACGGGCGAAGCGGACCGTCACTTGCTTGACGTACTTCCCAAATCGATCGACCGCTTTCGGGTGAAGCCAGCCACCGTGGCGGGCAAACCAAAGGGGGTTCGTGAAGTGATGAAGGGTGACAACCGGCTCCAGCCCTTCGGCCTCCAAGGCGTCAAAAACCTCTTCATAGTGCCGAAAAGCCTGCTCGTCCCACTCCCCTTCGTTCGGTTCGAGCCGGCTCCACTCCAGAGAGAATCGGTGGGCCGTGTGCCCGAGCGAACGGGCGAGGCGAAAATCTTCCCGAAAAAGACGGTATTGCTCGCACGCCCCGAGGGAGGGTTCGCGAACCTTTCCCGCCTCCTCCCAAGCCCACCAATCGTTCCCACGGTTCCACCCTTCGACCTGGTGGGCCGAGGTGGCGGTGCCCCAAATCGGCTTGGGCGTCATGACTCCTTAATCAGGCGAAATCGTTGAGGAGGCCACCAAATCAGGACAGCCCGGCCGACGACATCTTTGCGGGGGACAAAACCCCAGTTGCGGCTATCACTCGACTGCGCGGAGTTGTCTCCCAAGACAAAAAACTGACTTTTCGGCACGAGAACCTGCTGTCCCCGTTTCCCGAAATCCCACTCCTCCCGGTTGTAATAGAAGCGTTCCGCAATTGCAGCCGGCTCCTCAATCTTTTCCCCGTTAAGAAAAAGCCCTCCCTCTCGAATCTCGAGGGACTCTCCTCCGGAAGCCACGAGCCGTTTCACAAAATCTTTCTTCCGGTCCAAAGGATACTTAAACACCATGATCTCCCCCCGTTTCGGCTCTCGAAACCGGTAGGAGAGCTTATCGACGAAGATTCGGTCCCCCTCCATCAGAACGGGGCGCATCGAACCGGTCGGAATCTTGTAGGGACCGAGAAGGTAAGTCCGAATGAGGATCGCGAGCACGGCCGCAATGAAAAGCGGCTTCACCCAATTCTCCCATTTATCAAGCATCCAGTGGCGGCGGTCCGCCCGGAAGAATCGCCAGTCCTCTACAATCCGTTTCCGAAGGACGACGACCAGGACAATCGCGCTAAGAATGAGAAGGATCTTCATCGGTTGTCTATTCTTTTTCGGTCATTTTGAGGACCGACATGAATGCTTCTTGAGGAAGGTCGATCTTTCCGATCCGCTTCATCCGTTTTTTTCCGGCTTTCTGCTTTTCCCAGAGCTTCCGCTTGCGGGTAATGTCTCCCCCGTAGCACTTGCCGGTCACGTTCTTGCGCAAGGCGCTGATCGCCTCCCGGGCGATGATCTTCGAACCAATCGCAGCCTGAACCACCACTTCAAAAAGCTGGCGGGGAATCACCTCTTTAAGCCGCTCCACCAGGTCCTTCCCCCGGAAATAGGCATGGTCACGAATCACGATGCAACTCAATGCGTCGACCGGTTCGCCGTTGATTAGGATATCCAGCTTCGCGAGCTTCGCGGGGCGGTAGCCTATAAAATCGTAATTCAAAGATCCGTACCCGGAGGTCATCGACTTGATCTTATCGTAGAAATCGACCAAGACCTCAGAAAACGGGAGTTCGTAAAGGAGCAGGACTCTCGTGGAATCGAGGTACTCCGTACTTTTGTAAATGCCGCGCCGGTCCTGGCAGAATTGCATCACCGGTCCCAAGGTCTTGGCCGGAATAATGAGTTGGGCCGAGATGAAGGGTTCCTCGTATTCTTCGATCTCTTGGGGGGACGGCATCCGGGTCGGATTGTCGAGTTCAATCACCGTCTTGTCCGTTTTGGTGATCCGATAGACCACGTTCGGCGCAGTGATTAAAAGCTCAAGCCCGAATTCCCGCTCGAGCCTTTCCCGGATGATGTCCATATGAAGGAGGCCGAGAAAACCGCAGCGATATCCGAACCCGAGCGAGGCGGACGTCTCGGGCTCATATTGAAAGGAGGAGTCGTTTAAGCGAAGCTTATCGATCGCATCACGGAAGCCCGGAAAATCCTTTTGGTTGATCGGGTAAAACCCCGCAAAAACCATCGGTTTCATTTCCTGATAGCCGGGAAGCGGTTCCGGGGCGGGGCGTTCCACATGAGTGATCGTGTCACCAATCTTCACATTCCGCACCTCTTTGATATTGGCAGCCACGTAGCCCACCTCTCCCACTCCCAAATGAGGGACCGGGTGCGGGTGAGGATTGAAAATCCCGAGCTCCAGCACTTCGCAGTCCTTTTGAGTAGCCATCATCCGGATCTTGTCCCCCTTGCGGATCTCCCCGTCCATCAACCGAATGTAGGCAACCGCCCCTTTATAGATGTCGTACTTTGAATCAAAAACGAGCGCCTTGAGCGGTGCCTCACGGTCTCCTTGGGGAGGTGGAATCCTCTCCACCACGGCATCGAGCACCGCTTCAATCCCCTGCCCTGTCTTGGCGCTTGTGTAAATCACCTCATCCTGATTGCTCCCCGTGAGCCCCGCAATCTCCTCCCGGACCTTTTCCGGTTCTGCATTCGGAAGATCGAGTTTGGAAACGACCGGAATGATTTTAAGATCCCTCTCCCGGGAAAGGTAAAAGTTGGTCATGGTCTGGGCCTGGACGCCTTGCGTGGCGTCGACTAAAAGAATCACCCCCTCACAGGCGGAAAGGCTCTTACGCACTTCATAGGTGAAGTCGATGTGGCCCGGGGTGTCGATCAGGTTCAGTTCGTAATCTTTGTAGCGGATCCTTACGGCCCGCGCTTTGATCGTGATTCCCCGCTCCCTTTCAAGCTCCATATCGTCGAGGAACTGCTCGTGAAACTCACGCGTGGAAATCGCCTGCGTCAGCAAAAGAAAGCGGTCCGCGATCGTCGATTTCCCGTGGTCAATATGGGCGACAATTGAAAAGTTTCGGATCTTATCGATTTTCATGAGAGGGGTGGACGAACCAAAGGGCGATCAAGGACGGAGGCTTCGAATCGCCTGGGCCCGGTCTTTTTGGCCAAAAATCGCCGTGCCCGCCACCAGAATATCGGCTCCGGCCGCAAGCGCTTGGGGTGCGGTTTCCGCGCTGATCCCTCCGTCGACCGAAATCTTGCCGCGGAAACGCTTCCGGAGTGTTTTCACTTTCTCAAGCATCTCCGGCATAAACTGCTGCCCCCCAAAACCGGGTTCGACCGTCATCACCAGAACGAGATCCAACCGATCGAGGTAAGGAAAAAGGGACTCCACGGAGGTCTTCGGCCGGAGAGACATTCCCACTTGGGCACCGAGTTTTCGAACGGCCTCAAGCGTTCTCGGAATATCCTGGCACGCTTCTACGTGAACCGTGAGGCTGTCGGAACCTGCCTTCCGAAACGATTCCAGATGACGGATCGGTTCCTCAATCATTAGGTGGACGTCGAGGGGAAGGGTTGAGCTCTTCTTAATCCATTGGATCACCACCGGCCCGATCGTGAGATTAGGAACGAAATGACCGTCCATCACATCTATGTGCAGGAGGTCACAGCCGCCCGCTTCTACGTCCTTGATCTCGTCTCTGAGCCGCGAGAAATCGCAGGAAAGGAGGCTCGGGGCCACCCAAGGCCGGGCGTTGGGGGTTGAGTCCGACTTCATTCGATCACCAGACTCTTTTTCAGTTTTTCCTGCTCCTTTTCTTTCATGGGACCGATCAGGGCTAGATTCAGGTGGGCGGTCCGAAAAACCTGGGCTGCGATCTTTTGAAGGTCTGCTGCCTCGACCTTCTCAATCTCCTCTGTAATTTTTTTCCGGTCGGGAACGCTCTCTAAATAAAGGACCTTCTCCCCCACCCAGAGGAGATGATCAAGAGTGTCCTCCAACCCCATCAAAAACTGGCCCAGGAAGTAGTCCTTCGCGCGCCGAAGCTCGTCTTTCTGAACGGGTCTGCGGATGAGCTTTCGGAGTTCCTGAAGAACCACGGCAAGCGCCAGAGAAACCTTACGGTTCTCCACGCCTGCTGAAACGGAAACGAGTCCCGTGTCCTGGTAGTGGCCGACCCCCGATTTAATTTCGTACGCAAGACCCCGCTTCTCTCTCACTTCTTCAAAGAGCCTCGAACTCATGTTGGCGCCCAGGATAATGTTGAGGAGCCCGAGGGCGTATCGCTTCGAGTCGTGCTTCGAGAATCCGTGAAAGCCGAGATTAAAGTGGGTCTGTTCCGTTTCCTTCTCCACGATGTGAAACCGGGGCTTCGCCTGATTTGATTTCGCTTGCTCGAATCGTGAGTGCTCCCCTCTCACCCGCGCCGGAAACCATTTTTGAGCGAGATCAAGCACTTCCGCGTGCGACACCGGACCCGAGGCCGAGATCAAAATATTGGGGGGTTGGTAATATCGCCCCTTGTAAGCCGAAATCGTGCTTCGCGTAAGTGAGGTAACCGTTTCCGGAACGCCGGCTAAAGACCGTCCCAGCGACTGATTCGGCCAAAGGAGTTCTCCCATCAGCTCGTGGACATACTGGGCGGGTTGGTCGCGATACATTTTAATCTCCTCGAGAATGACCGGCCGCTCCCTCTGAATCTCTCTGGCATCGAGGGCCGCCTCTTTGACCATATCGGCGAGAACGTCGAGAGCCCGTCCGAAATGCTCTGCGGGGAGTTTGGCAAAATAACAGGTAGATTCTTCCGAAGTGAAGGCATTGAGCATTCCGCCGACTCCTTCGACCTCTTTTTTGATCTGCCGGTGACTGCGCCGCTTGGTTCCCTTAAAAAGAAGGTGTTCGAGAAAGTGCGAAATCCCGGAAAGCCGCTTCGGCTCGTAACGGCCGCCGACACGCACCCAAATCGCAACGGCCGCCGATTCCCGTTCCTTCATCGGGACGGTGAGCACCTGAAGCTGGTTGTCGAGCTTCGAAAGCCTGTATTGATCCGATCCTTTAATCATGTTTGCTCGCCTCAAGATAACTTTGAAGAATTCTCTGGGCCGCCAATCGGTCCCTCAATGTTCGTCTTTTCTCACGGCTCAAATCGGCCTCGAGAAGCACCCGTTCCGCCTCCGCAGTGCTCAATCGCTCGTCCCACAAGACCCATTCTCCCGGGATCTCGGACTTGAGCCAATCGACCACCTTGATCACCTTCTGGGCCGCAATCCCCTCTTCGTCACGGAGCGTCTTTGGAAGCCCCACGACGAACTTCGCGGGTCGCAAGCTCTCCACGCAATCCTTGAGCTGCTTCAGAAGATCCGCCCGCGACTTGTAGGTCAGCGTGGTCAGTGCTTCAGCAATCGTTCCGGTCTCGTCACTTCGCGCAACGCCGACCCTCTTCTCCCCCAGATCCAGACCCAGATAAATTGCCATCGAGCCTTAAACTCTTCGGCGTTGAACCGAGCCGTGAAGCGAGCGGACGAGCGATTCCACAAATGAAAATACGGGCCCGAGCTTTCCTCCTGCCCGGCGGAGTTTTTCGACGATCGCACTCCCGATAATCACGCCGTCTCCCAAAGAAGCGACCCTTTTGACTTGAGAGGGAGAGGAAACGCCGAAGCCGACGAGAACCGGCTTGGAACTCATCCGTTTGAGTCTCCGGAGATTTCCGGCAAGGTCAGGAGGCAAAGACCCTCGAGCGCCCGTCACGCCGCGAACCGATACATAATAGAGGAAACCGCGGGACCTCGCAAAAATTTTCTGGGCCCGCTCGGGCCGGGTGGTCGGCGCGACAAGAAACACAGACGCCATTCCGGTTTCCCGACACTTCTGCCACAAAAGTTTGTCCTCTTCCGGAGGGCAGTCAGGAACGATCAGCCCGTCAAAGCCGGCCGCTTTCAGCCGGCGGGGAAATTCTCGGAGCCCGAAATGGTAGATCGGATTAAGGTAAGAGAAGAAGAGGATCGGAATTTTGACGCCGCGTTTTCTTAACCGCCCCACGATCCGGAAAGCGTCTTGAATCGCCACCCCCCGCTTGAGCGCCGCTTCGGAGGAATATTGGATCGTCGGCCCGTCGGCTAAGGGATCAGAAAAAGGGAAGCCGAGCTCCACGAGATCCACCCCGCGGGAAGCAAATCCTTCAATCAGTTTCTCGGTGGCGGCCACATTAGGATACCCCAAAGTCAGGAAGGCACAGAAAAGCTTCCGTTTCTTCCGCTTGGCCTCGTTGATCTTCTGAAGGAGCCGGTTTTTCATCGGATGAGTTGCTTCACGACATCAATGTCTTTATCACCGCGGCCCGACAAACAGACAATCACCGATTCGCTTCGGCGCGTTCGCTTCATGAGACGTTTGAGATAGGCGATCGCGTGCGCAGGCTCCAGGGCCGGCATAATTCCCTCAAGTTCCGTGAGGAGTTTGAATCCCTCGAGCGCCTCCCGATCGGTCACCGTGTCATACTGAACGCGTCCTGTTTCCTTCAGGTAGGAATGCTCCGGGCCGACCGAGGGATAATCGAGGCCTGCGGAAATCGAGTGGGCCAGCTTGACTTGCCCTTCCCGGTCCTGAAGAAGGAAACTTTTCATTCCGTGAAGAATCCCGACCGAGCCTTGAGTGAGGGAGGCGGAATGCTTTCCACTCCGAATCCCTGTCCCCGCGGCCTCTACTCCAAAGAGGCGAACCCGCGATTTTTTGAGAAAGGCGTGAAAGAATCCGATCGCGTTGCTCCCGCCCCCCACACAGGCGACCAAATAATCCGGAAGGCTTCGCCTCCGGCTGACGCGCCTGAACTGCCGCAAGGTTTCCTGTCCGATCACCGACTGGAAATCACGGACCATCATGGGGTAAGGATGCGGCCCCACGACCGAACCCAAAAGGTAATGGGTCGTCTCCACATTCGTCACCCAGTCGCGAATCGCTTCGTTGGTGGCATCTTTCAAGGTGCGCGAGCCGGCTTTCACGGGCACCACCTTGGCACCCAAAAGGTGCATTTTGTAAACGTTGAGCGCCTGCCTTCTGATGTCCTCCTCCCCCATATAGACCACGCATTCCAAGTTAAACACACGGGCGGCCGTGGCGGTGGCGACTCCGTGCTGGCCTGCACCGGTTTCCGCAATGATTCGTCGCTTGCCGAGTCTTTTGGCAAGAAGCCCCTGGGCGAGGGTGTTATTGATTTTGTGGGCGCCGGTGTGGCAGAGATCTTCCCGCTTGAGAAAAATCCGGGCCCGGCCGAAATGCCGCGTAAGATTTCGCGCCTCATAAAGGGGCGTCGGCCGTCCAGCATAGGTGGTCAAAAGCTCCTTGAGCTCTTTCTGAAAAGAGCGATCCTTCCTGAGCTTCTGATATGCGCGCACGAGCTCATCCAGAGCGCGCGTCAAGGTCTCGGGGACATAGCGCCCTCCAAAGATTCCGAAATGTCCTGAACGGTCCGGTAACCCCATTTAAATCACTCCCAAGTCCTCTTCAGCCATCCAGCCAGTCTCTCCATTCACTAAAGCCACGCGGTTCCAGCCGTCCTCCTTCTTTCTCACAACGACACTCATTCCCTCGCCAAGCCGGAAAGCAACGCGGTCCTTATACGAGGGCCCGTAACGGACCGGGGCCTGATTTTTCAACACCACGGCTCCCTGCATCGTCTTCTCGTAGAGTCCCTTCGAGACCCAGACACTGAGGCAAAGTGCGGTCGCAAGAAATAAAGTCTTTCGCTTCCATCCCCAAGACCCCCCTCCGCCCCGATAAAGCGACAAGGCCCAGAGGAAAAGGAAGAGGAAGGAAAGAACGAGACTTGCGATTCCGAGCTCTTCGGCGGTGAACGAACGAAGCAGGGCTTCGCCCGCCTTCACATACCAATTCCTTTTGTCTTCAACGCGAAACTCCGAAAGCCCCCGAACGTAATTCAGGTTCGCGACGATTTCGCGGCCTCTCGGATTAAGACGCCTTGCCTTTTCATAATAAAGAATCGCCTGTCCCAAACGGTCCTGTTTGAAATTGGCGTTGCCGAGGTTGTAGAAAACGCTCGCATTCCTCCAATCTTTCGAGACAAGAGATTCATAAAGAGCTGCGGATTCGGAATACCTTCCCTCCCGGTAAGCGGCATTCGCCTTTTGAAAGGTCGTAAGCGAGTTCTGGCTTTCAGCCCGCGCCGCGGGATTTGAAAGCAGCGTAAGAAGGAGGATTCCTAAAAACCAATAGAGTTTCATCTGAACCATTTCTCCAATCGACGAATCACCGATTCGATCAACGCCAGAAATTGATGCCGTTCGTGAATCGGCGGTGCGCCCCGTCCGTAACGCGCTTCGCTCGCGAGTTCGTAAAACTCCCGCGCTTCTCGAACCAGAGGGTCGTCGGGACCGCACACTTCCTTGAGTTTTTCTTCAAACCACTCTCCGGTGAAACTGTAGGAAGAAATGTTGAATTTGTTGCAAAGGTACTCGCTTAAGATCTTCTCCCCCTCCTCCAGGAAGCGATCGGCCTCCTCGGGTTTGTGGCTTCGTGCCAGGCGCCGCAGGGTCTTGAGCCGGCGCTCCGCCATCGAACGGGCCAATTTCCTCCGCTTGAGCGCCGTGTCACGCTGAAAGAGAAGTTCGCGTCGTCTCCGAAAGAGCCCGTTCCCGACCAGAAGAAGCCCTAGAAAGTTGGCTGCCAGGAGCGCCTGATAGAGATAGTTGCGGGTTCGGACCGAACGCTCCGAAGGAATTTCTTCCGTAATGTAATGAATATCCTGGGTCTCGCGACGGATCTCCTTTTTGAAGGCGGCCTTCTCCTCCAGCTCGGCCGGAAGCCTTGCCGGTTCACTCGAAGGAGTCACCTTCAAAGGGAAAGATTGAGTCCGGAGGACTTGGTAGCTTTCCCTTCGAGGATCAAAGAAGCTGAATTCCAGGGGCGGGATCGAAAGCTCTCCCGCCTCTGTCGGAATGAAAATGATTTCTATGGTCTTTTTGCCGCCGATCGTCGAACCGAGCTTCAAAAGTTGATTCGACGAGTCCCCGTCGTAAACTTTGAAACCGGTTAGTTCCGGAACCGAAGGCCGGGGCAACGTTTCGAGGTTTCCCTCTCCTTCGAGCACCAGCTTCAAGGTGACCGGCTCATTCTGTTTCACCTGGGTTTTATCGACGGAGGCACTCAATCGAAACTGGCCGACCGCTCCGTTGAAGCCTTCCGGTTTTCCTTTTTCCGGAAAAGGCCGGACTGAGATTTTGATCGGGTCCGGCTTCAAAAGCCTCTCCACCCGCCTCGCGAAGAAACTTGCACCGCTGAAGAAACTGTCCCCAAAAAAGTCGTCGAACGCATTCGAGGTTCGAGGCTCCTCCCGAACGGAGGCTTTCATGACTCCCGGATAGATCGTGTATTCAGCCGGAGCGGTGGGAAAGAGTGCAATCTTCCGGACGTCCGCCTTGACGTACCGCCTCCCCTTCAGACTGACCGTCTCGCGCCCCAAATCCCGATCAAGAGGAAAGTCTTCGATCCAGAAGCCGCTCACCGAAGGCTCTTCTTCAAAACCCTCGTAGCGGGTGTCGTAACGGGTATAGAGGGTGTAGCTCAGAAGGACCTGCTCATTCGGGTAAACTGTTTGTTTATCGACCGCTGCCCTCACGAAAATGTTTTCATCCGCGCCCAATGGCGGCGAAACGGAAGTCGGCTGGGAGACGGCTGGAACCGGAGCCACAGAAGCTATTGGAAGCGGAGGGGCCACCGGCGTCGGAGATTGCCATGACCGCGTCGGCTGGGCGAGCAGAGGGCCGAGGACTTCGATTTCCATCGGAAGAGTTTTGTAGAGTTTTCCCTCAATCCAGACGTCCACCGGCTGGAGCATATATTTCCCAGCCACCTTGGGAATGAGGACGTAGGTGAAATCCACGGTGCTGCTCGATTTGCCGCTCACGAAGGTGAAATGGCTGGTTCGGCCGGTGTAGAAAGATTCGAAACCTTGAAAAGCGGGAAGGCGGGGGGCTTGAAGGTTTCCCTTCACGCCAACGATCCGAATCGTGAGCGCAATCTCTTCATCGACTTGGACCCGGCTCCGGTCGACTGTACCGACCACCTGGGCCTCATCGGCCCAAAGCGTGCAACTCCCGACTAGGACTAGGATTGTGAAAATTCCTGCGGTCTTTCTCATTACGCCTTTATTTTATCTGAAATCGGTCAGGGACGCTACGTAGCTTAATCGGATCAGGGGAAGAGGAGCTTTGGGATCCACTCTCGCCCCCGGCGCTCGTAGAGAGTCCGCTCGTGCAGGCGGTCGGGCCGACCCAACCAAAATTCGATTCGATCCGGGATGAGAAGGAATCCCGACCAGAACGGAGGGCGAGGAATCGGTTTTGCTTCGAATTGCCTCCCAATCTTCTCGACCTCAGCCAAAAGCTCCTCCCGTGACGAAAGCGCTTCGCTTTGCCGAGACGCCCAGGCCGCAAGCTGGCTTCCGCGTGGCCGTGAGGCAAAGTAGGTATCCGCCTCCTTGTCCTTCACCTTTTCAACGGATCCCTCGACACGCACCTGCTCTTCGAGAGACGGCCACCAGAAGCAGAGAGACGCATAGGAGCAGGTCGCAAGCTCCCGGACCTTGCGACTATTCAGGTTGGTGAAAAAAACGAAACCCCGCTCGTCGACCCCCTTCAAGAGCATCATTCGCACCGAAGGCCGGCCGTCCTTTCCCACCGTCGCAAGAGACAATGCGTTTGGGAGTGTGAGTCCGGACGCTTCGGCTCGGGCTAAAGACGCCTTAAATCGTTCAATCGGATTCGCGGGGGTCACGCTTGGCTTTTTGTAACCACTCCACACGCGATCCGGGCGCCGGCATTTCCCGCTGGGTCGGTTACGTCGTCGTCTACGCTGGCATGAATGACGAGGCTCGTTCCACCGGAATGAAAAAGGGAATTCAATCCTTCGCCCAAGGTAACTTCCTTCGCCACGACCTCAATCTTCCCTGTTCCGTCCGGCCCAACAGTCAGACTGGGAAGGTCTCCGGCGTGCGCCCCCTCCGGGTTCTTCACCCCGTGCTTTTTTCCGTGCGGATTGAAATGCGGGCCCGCGGAGGAAAAGTCAGGGGGCTCACACTGTCCCACCGCATGAATGTGAAAGGCGTGATCTCCGGGAGGAAGATGGGTCGCTTCGAGCATGATCTTGACCCCCTCTTCAATTTGTACAAGCGTTGCGTTGGCCACAGGCTCGCCTTCGAGATTCCGGAGCTCCACCTGAGCCGTCTGAGCCCCGGCGATCCCGCAGCCTGCGCCGGCAAAGAGCATGAGCCCACTCACATAGAGAACAAAAGATTTCATCGCCTGCCCCCCTTCTACGATTTGTACTTGACCATGGTCCCTTTGGCAGAAACCGTGGCCTTCGTCGAGAAAGTGGCGTAAGGAGGGATGTAGATATACTCCGTGCCCATCACCGCGTCCGCTCCGTATTCCTTCGCCTTGACTCCCAACTTCTCATAAATCATCTCTTTATGCTTTTCCCTTTTGGCGTCTAAGGCGGTCTTCATCTCAGAAGGAATTTGGCTCGAAACCCGGCCGTCCCGCGAAATGAACGACGCGAGGCCCTGAATCGCCTCCCCCGTCGGTTCCACAATCTCTTCGGTCACTGAAACCGGGCCCAGGACTTCATGGGCTCGCGGAACCGTTGGGGTTTCCCATATCACGATCTTGGTGGGTGTGGTGGCACATCCCGTGATCAAGATCAGTAAGCCTAGTAGTAACCTGTTTTGTCTCATTAGGACTCCTCCTTTTTCAAGATTGCGGTTGAGATTTCTTCGCTGTAGCTTGAAACGCTTCCTCTAAAAGTTGACCTAACAAACCGGTTTGCTGCTCTTGCTCTGTCGGCGCAGGGGATGGTGTTGCTGTCTCTTTCTTGCCAAGTTTTTTCTCAAGAAAGCCGCTGACGACTTCCCGGGTCTTAGACGCAGCCAAAAGGGCCGCGACCTGCTGAACATCTGGATAGACTTGAACCTGCGGGATTTGGCCTAGGATTGCGAGTGGGATCTGGAGCCGGCCATCAGGATTGGCGAGATAGCGAAGCTCCTCGATGCTTCGGATGAGAGCGTTCGAGAGGTCGGGGTCGATCAGCAAAACAGCCGTCCCCCGGAGGGTACGATCAAGTTCCAGACGTCCGGCCCCGTGCACTTCAAAACTTTCACTGGCGATCTCCAGGCGATCGACAAAGAAGGTGCCGTTCTGGGCGGTGAAGGGAATCTCCACGGGCTTGAAAACGGTGTCCTTGGCCTCAAGCTTCTCCTTGTAAGTCTCGGGCAGCCGCGACTCGAGTCTTTCAACAAGTCTCGGAATCACGGAGAGCCGGTCGAAGACTTCCCGAATCACATTCATATTGACCAGGACGGGCTCGGAAATGGTCATTTTTCCTTGTCCGAAAAGGGTCCGGGCAATGTCCTTCGGCTCATCTCCCTGGGCTTTGCCTTGGAAAGCGGCAGAAAAGCTGCCCCGAAGGTACGGTTCATCCGGACTTCTTTTCACGGCGAGCTCTTCAAGCGACAATCCTTGCGCCTCTACTTGGAGGGCCACTTGTTCCGACTGCGGCACCTGCCAGCCTTCAATCGTTCCCACGCCCAGGATCGTTCCCCCGGCAAGACTCAGGGAAAGCTTCTTCAGTTCGATCCTTTCACTGCTGACCGAGACGTGTCCTTCAATATTTTCGATCGGAGTAGCAAGGGACGAAAGAACGATCTTCCCCCCTTCAAGATCGACCTGGGAGGAAAACTTCCCTGCACCCTGAGAATCAAACTCCAAAGAATCGAGACGGGCCCTGAAATTTCCCTCAACTCCTGCCTCGATGCCAAGCTCCTTGAGCTCCGGAAAAGCCAGAAGAATCCTCGCAAGTTGCCAATCTTTCAAATCAGTCTCCAGCGAAACCCCCTCGAGGACTCCGGTAAGATTTTCCCGGTCCACCTCGAGCCGGCCCTGGAGATGAATATTCTGGTGGTCACTGAAAACCGCGGCCTTTCCCTGAATCTCAATCGGACGATTAAAAGACACGTTTTTCACCGTGAGGTCGAGGTCTTGAACTTCCAAGTCGAGAGCGGGGGATTCTTTTTCATCGGTATAGCGCACTCTGCCGTCCTCAAGCTTGAAGAGCTCCACCAAAAGAGGAAGGGCGGCGGCCCTGCCGGCCTGCGCGGCAGAGGCCGTCGGGACCGAGCCCACTTCAGTCGGAGAGACCGGGACCGGAGGCGTCTTGGCCCGAGGTTCGAGGCCTGCGACGCGAATCTGGCCGTCCCGAGTGCGCCGAATATGAAGATAGGGCTTCCCGAGGTAAATCGATTTAATTTCGAGTTGTCGTTTCAAAAGAGGGGCTAACCGAACCACAACGCTCGCCTCCTTGAGTTCAGCGACCGGACTCCCGGTCTTCTCTTTCTCCGGGTAAATCGCAAGCCGGTTCAACTTGAGTGCAATCCCGTTCTTCCAGGTAAGCGAGAGGCGATCGATCTCGACCGCCCTTTCAATCTGCTCCTCGATTTTTTGGATCACGAGAGGTCGAAACTGGTCCGCATCAAAGGTGAAAAGGAAGATGACGGCGGCTACGGCCCCAATGAAAAGAAGTAGGAGGGTGACGATTAAAAGCTTCTTGATCATTTCTTGAGAGTCTTCCGGGCCAGTTCGCGGCGTCTCTCCCCCTCCTGGTAACGGCGTTTCTCCTCTTCCGTCTCAGGTAAAAGACGCGGCGCCTCTTTCGAATGGCCCTTTTCGTCCACGCAAACCATGGTGAAGTAGCAGGAATTCGTGTGGCGCTTTTTTCCGGTTCTTAGATCCTCTGCGAAAATCTTAATCCCCACCTCCATCGAACTTCGGCCCACGTAATTTATGGACGCAAAGAAGCTGACGACCTCCCCGATCCGAATCGGTTCATGAAAATCGACCCGGTCGACCGAAACGGTGAGGCAATTCGGCCCGGCGTGCCTCGAAGCGCAAACGTACGCCACGCTGTCCGCAATGTGGAGAATGGTTCCGCCGTAGACCATTCCCGCCAAGTTGGCGTGCTGCGGGAGCATGAGTTGACTCATTTCCGTTTGGGACACTTTGACCGTTTTGCCGTGCATGGCCCGACATTATAAGCTAAAATACGCCCAGTTTTTAGCTCCTTTTATGAAAATTGCGATCCCGAAAGAAATCGAACCGGGTGAAGGGCGCGTCGCGGCGACCCCGGAAACGGTAAAAAAGATGGTCGCGGCCGGTTTCGCTGTGACGTTGGAAGCTGGAGCGGGCGAAGGGAGCGCCCTCGCGGATTCGGAATTCGAAACCGCTGGGACTAAAGTCGTTTCCAACCTCTCTTCCCTTTACGCGGAAGCCGAGATCGTTTTGAAAGTCCGCGGACCGATCTACAATGAGAAAATCGACCGCCACGAGGCGGATCTCTTAAGGGAGGGCTCGATTCTGATTGGCCTCCTTCAGGCGAAAACAAATCCTTATCTTGTTTCGGAACTCGCCAAACGCAAAGTGACGGCCTTCTCCCTTGATCTCGTCCCCCGAATTGCCCGGGCCCAGAAAATGGACATCTTGACCTCTCAGAGCAATATCGCGGGGTATAAAGCGGCTATTATGGCCGCCGAACGGCTGAAGCGAATGATGCCTTTGATGATGACCGCGGCCGGAACCATTACTCCAGCAAAGGTGTTGATCCTCGGCGCCGGAGTCGCGGGGCTTCAGGCGATCGCCACGACCAAGCGCCTCGGAGCCGTGGTCGAGGCCTTTGACACGCGCTCCGTCGTGAAGGAACAGGTCGAGAGCTTGGGCGCTAAATTCCTCGCCCTAGAAATCGCCGCCGAAGAAACCAAGGGAGGTTACGCCCAGGCCCTCTCGGAGAAAATCGAGCGAAAGGAGCGGGAGCTCATCACCCAACACGTGCGAGAAGCGGACATAGTCATCACGACGGCTCTCATTCCAGGAAAGCCTGCCCCGCTGCTCATCACGGAAGAGGCGGTCCGAGGAATGAGCGAAGGCTCGGTCATTATCGATCTCGCGGCCGAACAAGGCGGAAATTGTGCCCTCACGAAAAAAGGAAGGGAAGTCGTCAAATACGGCGTCACGGTCGTGGGGCTCGTGAATCTTCCGAGCCTTGTGGCGACCGACGCGAGCCGGCTTTACGCCCGAAATCTCATGAATTTTCTTTTTGAGCTCTGCCCCAAAGGTCAACTCCAGATCAATCTTCAGGACGAAGTGATTCGCCAGACGCTCGTCACCTACGAAGGGAAAGTTCTGATCGGAAAGGAACCCGGCTAGTGGAAACTCTTTTGGTGGCTTTTTTCATTTTTATTCTCGCCACGTTTATCGGCGTTGAAGTCATCTCCAAAGTTCCTCCCCTCCTTCACACTCCTTTGATGTCAGGCGCCAACGCGATTTCAGGAATCACTCTCGTCGGTTCTCTCATCGCCGCCGGGAGCGGCGAAAGGAACCTGAGTTTCTGGCTTGGGTTTAGCGCGGTGATCTTTGCCACGATCAACGTTGTCGGAGGCTTCATGATCACCGACCGAATGCTTCGGATGTTCAAGCGAAAGGAATAGCCGGTGCCCCCTCGCGCCCTTCCTTTGATCATGGATCTTGCCTATATCCTCGCCGCCTCCCTTTTTATCGTTGGGCTAAAAAAACTCAACTCCCCGAAGACGGCGAGGGCTGGAAATTTCCTCGCAGCGTTCGGGATGCTCATTGCCATTGTCGCGACCCTTCTTGACCGTCAGGTCGTGAGTTTCCAGATGATCGGAGTGAGCCTTTTGATCGGCTCCGTCCTTGGGGCGATTTTGTCTGAAACCACCAAAATGACCGCCATGCCTCAGATGGTGGCGATGCTCAATGGGTTTGGAGGAATCGCCTCGGCCCTTGTCGCTTGGTCTGAATATGATCGGCACCTTCCTTTGATCGAACCGACCACTCTAGTGACGACCCTCCTGGCGGTGCTGGTCGGCGCGGTCACCTTTTCAGGAAGTATGCTTGCTTACGGGAAACTTGAGGGCTGGGTCCCCCAGCAGCCAATTGTTTACCCGCTTCAGCAGCCGGTTAACTTCACGATTGCACTCGCTTGCGTCGGACTCGGAGCTTTGATTATGACCCACCAAGCTCTCGTTCCGGCCTTTTGGGGGCTTTTTGCGATTTCCCTTTTATTGGGGGTTTTAATCGTCCTTCCGATCGGCGGAGCGGATATGCCGGTCATTATCTCACTTTTGAATTCCCTGTCGGGGGTGGCCGGCGCTTTGACCGGTTTTGTGCTGATGAATAAGGTCTTGATCGTGAGCGGTGCCTTGGTCGGTTCCTCGGGAATCATCTTAAGTGAGCTCATGTGTAAGGCGATGAATCGTTCCCTTGCCAATGTTCTCTTCGGGGCTTTTGGGAAAGCTCCCGCAGCTCCTACGGGTGTCAAAGCGGCTCAAGGTGAGTATGTGAATGTGAAAAGCGCTTCCCCCGAAGAGGCAACAATGATTTTAGAAACGGCGAGTCTTGTCATTATGGTCCCGGGCTACGGCCTCGCGGTCTCAAGAGCTCAGCACAGCCTCAAACAATTAGCCGATCTCCTTGAAAGCCGAGGCGCTCACGTGAAGTACGCGATTCATCCGGTCGCCGGAAGAATGCCGGGGCACATGAATGTGCTCCTGGCAGAGGCTGAGGTCCCTTACAATCAACTTTATGAAATGGAAGTGATCAATCCTGAGTTTGACCGAGCCGACGTCGCCTTGGTCGTGGGCGCGAATGACGTTGTCAACCCTTCGGCCCGCAACGAACCCGGAAGCCCCATTTACGGAATGCCGATTCTAAACGTGGACAAGGCCCGGAGCATCCTCGTGATAAAAAGGAGTCTTGCCTCCGGCTTTGCCGGAATCAAAAATCCCCTCTTTGAAAACGATAAGACGATGATGCTATTCGGGGACGCGAAGGAGATGCTTGATCAGCTGGTCAAGGAGTTGAAGAGTCTCTAAGGAGGTGGTTTCGCCTCAGGCTCCGGAGGCTCGGCCAAACATATAATCCTTCAAGTACCGGTTTTCGTACTGGGTGTCGTGGAGCTGGGCTTTGACGACGTCGCCGATGGAAATCATCCCCTGAAGCTTGCCGTGGGTGACGATCGGGACGTGCCGGATTCGGTTCTTCGTCATGACTCCCATCAGGTAGTCGAGCTCGTCGTCCGGACTACCGACGATGAGCTTTCGGGTCATCACATCGCTCACGCAGGTCTTCTCTACTTCTTTGCTGTTCCGGTAGCATTCTCGGATGATGTCGCGCTCGGAAACGATCCCCGCAATCTCCTCTTTTTCATCGATGACGACGACCGCCCCGATGTTGTGACTGACAAGGATACCGAGAACCTCTTTGATAGTAGCCGTCTCCTGCGTTGTCCAGACGTGGGTCCCTTTCTTCTCAAGGATTTCCTTTGCTTTCATGATCCTTGAACGGTATTCGGCTCCTCACCTAAAAGCTAATTCCTGAAAAAAGGAATTTCAAGGAGCCGGGGACTTATTTTTTAGACTTTCCCCCTCCACTACCGCAGGGACAGGGCTTCACCAGTGAAATCAACTTCAGGGCGCCCGCAATACCGATCAGACCGTAGACGGATTTCGCCGCAACGGTCATCTCACCGAAGGCCCTGGCCACGAGATCGAGCTGAAAAAACGCCACGAGACCCCAATTGAGTGCCCCCACCCCTACCAGGACCCCAACGATCGTGCAGACGAGACAAGATTTCCCGTCTTTCATAAGCCACCTCCCCGGTTAAAATAGAGCTCCGGGTCCTTTTCAAGGACCCTACGCAATTCTAACATCAATTCCTGATTGGGCCGGTTCTCCCCCGCTCGGTGTCTTGTAGACAGGTTCATGAGGATTCCGCTCACGATCTTCTCGGCGTCGGTCTTGGCCCGCCAAATTTCTCTTAAGGTTTCGACAGTTTGCCAGTTCATTTCGGCCTCTTTAAAGCATCGGCCGAAACCGTCTTTCGCCTTAACTCGGAGCTAGGGCGCCCAGACCGGTCTTATTCAAGAAAGGAGTTGAGGAAGGGGCCTTGATCTTCGAGGAAACGGAGGAGCCGGACGAGGCTTTCTCGATTTTTCAGGCGGGCGCGCAGGAGGATCCCCTCAGCCTCGAAGCTTTCCGGCCGTTCAAGCTGGATCTCCTCCGGAAGTTTCGCTCTTTCTTTCAGGCGGTCAAAACTTTCTTCCCTCTCCGAAAGCCTCGGAGAGCGAAGCGTGCGGACCGCGCGAAGAAATCTTTCCCCCCGGGTTCTTGGGTCAGGTTTGCAGTTTTCGAGCACCTTTCGGAAGGAAGCCTCCCCAAGAAGTGTCTCCAGAGACACCTTTCGGGCCCTTTTAAGATCATCGATCCATTCCGAAAGAAGAAGGAGCTGGTTCGTTGTGAGATGCATTCCCTCGAAAACCTGGCGAGCGAGCAGGCCCTGTTCCTCCCGGGAAAAACGATTCAAAGAGGAGGCGCCACGGAAAGGGAGTCTTTTCTTCTGAATCAAGCCATGGATCTCGCAGACCAGTTTTCCTGCTCCCCGGTATTCTTCAAGGGAGACCCCCTTCTCATCAATTCCTAGCGCCGGGCAAATCTCCTGTCGAATCTCCTCTCTGTCAAAGCTGAAGACTTTTTCGGCCTTGAGAAGGGTTTCCATTCGATCGAGCTCCGCAAACGTCTGGCCCCAGTTCGAATAAAGGGAGAGAAGAAACAATTCTTTCTCGGAGAATTCCTCTTCGACGAAAGTCACGGGGACCCGTTTCTCCGGCTTTCTCCGGGCGTAGAAAAGCCGCCTGTGGCCTGAGATCACCTCCGCCTTCTCCTCGAGCCTCCGAGTCAAAAGGAGAGGGAAAAGGATTCCCCTCTTCTCTAAAGAACCCTCAAGCGCCGCGTCCTCGTAATCAAATCTCGTCCCGTAACGGGCCGCTTCGGCAATTTCCTCAATGAGAATCAGTTCGACGGGAAGGTTTCTTTCCACTGTTTCTCCACGAGCGCGGGTGAGATCTGAAGCACTTCTTCAATCACTTCTGGCGAGTCCTTCCCTTTTCCAAAACCCTCGAGCATTTGTTTGACTTTAAACATTCCGTATCTTTCGACCAGATGGTTCACCAAATGATACGACTGATCGTAAAAAAGCGCCACCTCCAGAGGATCCCGAAAATCCAAGACCTTCTCTTGAGAAAAGAGGATTTCCAAAGGAAAAAGCGTGTTCGTTCTCACGGCGGCCTTGAACACTCTCAAGTCGTTTGGCGCCACTTTAGCCTCTTCGTATTCCGCAAGCCCCTCGTTCAGCCACACGGGACAGCGGCCCTGACTGATCTCCGAGACGAACGTGTGGGTGAGTTCATGCCGAATGATCTTCTCGATCTCTGCCGGCTGAAACCCCGCTGGGTGGGCGGGAAGGCGGATTTTTCCGTCATAAATTCCTGCCGACCAGTGAGGCACCCCGCTCAGATCGCGAAATTCATTTTCGTCGTAAAGAAGGACCACGACCTTATGCTTGAAAAAATAGCCAAGTTCCTCTCCGATCTGCTGATAGGCGATCTTCAGAAGCTCCTTGAGTTCATCGCCCTCGACCCCGTGCTCCTCCCCTCTGTAATTGATCACAAAATTTTCCCCTTCGAAACTCTTGAACCCGGATTCCACTTTCTTTTCCTTCTCGGCCTTCAACATTTTCTCTCTCAAGTCAGCCCGGGGCCGGATTCGAAAGGAGGCCTCGTACTCCTTCAACGCCCCGTCGAGATTCTGCTCAAGATAGGCAATGTCTCCCAAAAGTTCGTAGGCAAAGGGGTTTTTGGGATCGTACAAGAGGGAATCATGAAGCGTTTGCCGGGCCAGCTCGTATTCCTTCTTCCCAAAAAATTCAACCGCCTGGTTGAAGAGGTCAATGGCGATCGGGGTGTTCAAGGCTTTGGGATCTTTGGAGGTGCCGGCGAGGTAGCCCAGGGCTTCAGCCCGGCTCCGTTTCTCGTACGCCCGTTTCGCCTGCTCCAATTCGGTTTCCGCCTCTTGGGAAAATACCGGGCCTGGGAGGGAAAAAATGAGGAGGAACAAAATTCCCGCGAGGAAGGCTTTCGCCATTTGAATCCGTTTCTCGATCGGCGGGTGCGTGTAGAACCACCACTCAATGACGGGGTGAGGCTTGGGGTCGGCCAGGTTGAGGCGCGCCAGTTTCTCCATTGCAGGAATAAAGCCTTCCCGCCCGCACGCTTTCAAGGAAAACCGGTCCGCCTCACGCTCCCTCCAGCGCGAGTAAGCGTTGCTCAGGGGTGTGAGCAGCATTCCAAAAAGAAAGAAGACGAGATAAAGGAGCGGAAACGCCGCGAGGTCATAAGCTCCGGCGTAACCGAGCTCGGGAGCAAGCCTCTCCAGGAAATAAAACGCGAGCCAAAAGCTAAAAAACGAAGTGATCCCGCTAAATCCCAAGTGGTGCCAAATATCACGGTGTTTGAAATGCCCAAGCTCGTGGGCCACCACGCTTTCAATCTCCCCCACCGTAAAATTCTGCAGGAGCGTGTCACTCAGGACAAGCCGCTTCGTCCGGCCGAGGCCCGCAAACATCGCGTTCGCCTTCTTCGTTGTTTTGCTGAGGTTCAGTGAATAGACATTCTCCAAAGGAAGCCCGAAGCGCTTCACCAGGGAAAAAATTTTCTCCCGAAGTATTTCATTGTCGACGCGGCTGTATTTGTAAAACAAAGGCACAATCAGAACGGGAAACAGTTGGCCCAGGAGATAGCTGACTCCGGCGAAAGCGCCCCAGGCCCAAATCCACCACGCCTCAGGAAAGCGGCGGATCAAGAAGTAAAGCCCCAGCACCAAACCGAGAGAAAAAAGGTACGAAAGGAGGCTTCGCTTGGTCAATTCGACCAGCCACTGCGGGAAATTTTGATTTGAAAGCTGGTAGGTCTTTTCCAGATAATAACTGGAATAGAGGCCGAGCAAAAAATCGAAGGCCCAGAGATAAATGAAGAAAAGGGAGTAATAGATCGTCGCCTGGCTGTAAAACTGGGGAGTCGCGGCCTCGGCCCACCCTTTGAAGAGGAAACTGGCTCCGCTAAAGATAAGGAAGGCAAGAAGGACGAGCTGAAGCCCCAAATGGAAAAGGGCCACAAAATACTTTTTGCGGTGGTAGGCCTTGGCCTTCTCCAAATCGGGGGTCACTTAACTTCCGCGAAGACCCCGAAATGATCCGAACCCCACGTCCCGTTCCCGCTAGGCTTCGTGAAAACCAGGTCACAGTTAGCCACCGGATGAGTTTGGCCCTGGTGGATTCCGCGGGCCAGGACGTAGTCGATTCTACGGTCCGGCATCTTGTGGCCGGAGCCTGCGGCGTAAGGATTCCGATTGTCCCAGCTGAACCCCGACTCGGCGCCATGGCTCCGGTGGTAAAGGTCGTGAAACTTTCCCTCAAAAGTGAGCAGCTGAACTTCCTGCGAATGAGGGGTCGCGTTCAAATCGCCCGCTAAAATCACCGCTTCCTCACCGACCTTCTCTTGGACGAGCTTGAGGATCTCCTCCGTCTGTTTTTTCCGCGAGGCCCCGTCCTCTGCTTTCCAGGAAAGGTGCGTATTCACGACAAAAACCTTTTTGTCCCTTATTCTTAATTCAGTCCACTGGGCGTAGCGGGAATATTCCTCTAGAGAAGACGAGGGGAGTTTCTTGAGTTCCCAGGAAACGATAGGGTAATTCGAATAGATCACGAGCCCGCAAAACTCCTCCGGAAAAGCAAATGCGGAGAATCCGGTCCGCTTCTGGACTTCCTGCGCCCAGTCCCGGTTGAAAAGCTCCTGGAACGCCACAATGTCGGGTCTCAGGGTCTGGATCCCGTGCAGGATCACCTCCCAGCGGGCCTTCCACGGCCCCCGCTCCTGCCAGGTATTGAGGGTGAGGATCTTCATTTCACTGAAGGAAGCTTTGGGGGTTGAGTTTGGCCAGAAGCGCCGCGACCTCGGGATCCGTTCGAAGCACGGCAAATTTAGGGTGCTTCAGGAGCCGGTCCCGGTCCTTGCTTTTTAACGATTCCATAAATTCGGGGTCCTTCAGAAGCTCCCGGACCTTCGGATGGGAAATGAAGGCCCGAAAATCGTCATTCTCCATCAGCCGCTGGAGCGTCTGAAGCCAGTCCCCCATACTGTTTAATTTATCGAACATGCGATTTCCCCTCTTTGAGTCTCGTAAACTCTAGCATAATTTTCTCTCGAACTCCTTCCTGAAGTGAAATGAGATCCCCGAGGGATAAACCGCGAACCGAGACCGGTTCCAAGACCCGCAACTGAAGCATGCTTCCCCTTTTGACCCGCCAGGAATATTTCGGAATCGCTTCCCGGGTCCCGAAAATCGCCAGGGGTAAAATATCGATATTCTCCTCCAGTGCGAGCTTAAAGGCTCCCGGTTTGAACGCGTGGATCTCTCCGTCCGGACTTCTCGTTCCTTCAGGAAAGAAAATCACACTGACGCCCCGACGGAGCCAGCCCCGCGCCTTCTCCAAACAGGCGCGGCCACTCTCCCGGTCTCCTCGACTCAGGGGAATATATCCTGCCAGAGCAAGGTGCCAGCCGAGACAGGGAATCGGAAAAAGCTCCTTCTTCGCAATGCATTTAAAATGAAGCGGGAGTTTCGCAAGCACCAGCAAAATATCCAAAAGACTTTGATGATTGGACACAATCACATACGGTTTTTTCTTTTGGATCCGCTCGAGCCCCTCGGTCCGAATCTCCCAGTAAGGAATAATCTTTGAGATCAAGGAGGCCCAGAATTGGGAAACCCGGTGCGGCAGGTAGCCGCTGGCTCGGTCAAAGAAGAACGAGATCGGCCAGAGCCCTACGAGACCGACCACGAAAATAACGAAGGTGATGACTCCAAAAAGAAACCACCCCAGCAACGTAGCCGCCAGGCTCACCCCTGAGGAAATATTCCTAGCCGCGCTTGACATGATTCCAAAGCTCGTCCAAAACCTTAAGGGTTTGAGGAAACCTCTTTCCCCTTCGTCGGAGCTCCCTCTCAAGCTTCTGAAACCGCCTGGTAAATTTCCGGTTCGCTTCCTTGAGGAGAGTCTCCGCCTTGAATCCCCCTTTTTGCGCGAGCGCAATCACGGTAAAAAGAAGGTCTCCGATTTCTTCCCGGAGAAGCCTCTTTTTTCCTTTCCTGAGCGCTTGCCGGGTCTCGCGGAGCTCCTCCTCAATCTTTTCGAGAACCCCCTCCAGGTTCGGCCAGTCAAATCCAAGCCGCCTCACCCGGCGCTGGATGGATTGGGCAGATTCTAAGGCGGTACGAGTACGTTTCACGGGTGAAAACATATCGGCTGAGCCCCCTTTTTGCAACCTTTTTTAGGGCCCGGATTGACGATCGGCGGCCCAGCACATAGAATGGGTTTGGAAACGAGGTAATCCCGATGCCGACCAAGGAAGAAGTCATTGAAGTCATCAAGCAGTGTTACGATCCGGAAATCCCGATCAATCTCTACGACCTCGGGCTCATTTACGACATTCAGGTCCAGCCCGACTCGGTTTACGTCAAGATGACCGTGACGGCGGCCGCCTGCCCGGCAGCACAGACGTTGCCGGAACAGGTGAGGCAGCGCGTGAGTGATTCGCTGGGCGTCAAAAAGGTCAATGTCGAACTCACGTTTGACCCCACCTGGACGCCTGAACGGATCTCCCCCGAAGGCCGGAAGAAGCTTGGCCTCCCCGAATAACTCCGATTCGCTTTACAACGAGGCGTTCGACCTTTTCCGGGCCGAAAAACTCCCCGAAGCGATCCAAAAGCTCGAATCCCTGCTCCAAAGCAATCCTTCGTTTGAAGACGCCTACGAAGCGCTGGCCGTCCTTTACTCCCGTGCGAAACGTCTCGACGACGCCATTGAAATGGCCAAAAAGTGGATCCGCTTGAACCCCCACGCCCTGATGGCCCACACGAACCTCTCCCGCTTCTATATGGAGAAGGGAATGATCGCCGAGGCGGAGCACGAACAAGGAGAAGCGCGCCGGCTCTCCTGGGCCGCAGAGCTCAAAAAAAAGAAAATCGAAATGCCCAAGGTCGATCCCAAGGAAAAGATTGCGCGGTATCAGAAGGTGATTGAACTCGATCCGAACGACATCCTGGGCTACTACACCCTGGGAGACGCTTACCTGGAAAACGGAATGTACCGCGAGGCGGTCGAAACTTTCACCCGGGGGCTTCAAATCGATCCCAAGCACTCTTCTTCCTACTACGGTCTCGGACAGGCGCACCAGGCCTTGGGCGAGGTCGAAAAGGCAAAAGAAGTCTTTAAGAAGGGGGTGGCCGTCGCAAGCGAACGGGGCGATGTGATGCCGCAGAGAAAAATGGAAGCGAGATTGCGTCAGCTGTCGTAATCGATCTCGATTTCGCAGTCTTCGTCTTCTTCTTTGCTAAAACGGGTCCGCGTCTCCAGAAGTTCCGCGGGAAGCTCGGTAAGAAACCTGGACGGCAGATTGTGGGCCACCGTGCCGTAAATCCGGCGTGAGTTGGCGTAGGAAAGATAAAGCTTCGCCTGGGCTCGGGTAATTCCGACGTAACAAAGCCTCCGCTCCTCCTCGAGCTCCTCTTCAGCCTCTCGGCCCAGAGCATTGAAGTTGGGAAAGAGCCCGGCCTCCAGCCCGACCATAAAAATGACCGGAAATTCAAGCCCCTTCGCCATATGAAGGGTCATGAGGGTGAGTGTATTGGTACCGCTGTCCCAGGTGTCGAGGTCGGTGAAAAGGGAGATCGATTCGATGAAGCCTGGAAGATCCCCTTCCTGTCCCATCTCCTCAAAATCGTCAATTACGCTAAAGAATTCCTCGATATTCTCAATCCGCGCCTCCGCCTCAATCGTGTGTTCGGCTTTGAGGAGGTCCACGTATTCGGTCTTCTCGATCATTTTCTCCAAAAGTTCCCGCACCGAAATCTTGCCGACACGCTTTCGAAAGCCCTCGATCATCCCGTGAAAGTCTTGGACCGACTTGGCCGTCCTTGCGCCGAGCTCTGAAATCTCCTTCGCGCGATGAAGTGTCTCGCTCAAAGAAAGGTGCTGCTTCCTTTGGAATTCCTCAAGGAGCTCAAGCGCCTTCTTTCCGATTCCTCGGTGCGGGACATTCAGGATCCGTTTGAGGCTCACGTCGTCCCGCGGTGAGGCGATCGCCTTGAGGTAGGCCAAAAGGTCTTTGATCTCCTTGCGGTCGTAGAAGCGAATTCCGCCCACGATCTTGTAGGGGATCTTGGCCCTTCGAAGCACGTCTTCAAAAATCCGTGATTGGGCGTGGACGCGGTAGAAAATCGCCATTTCATTGAGGGTGCGCCCTTCGCGCTGGTATTTTTGAATCTCCCCGATCACAAACTCTGCTTCGTCCTTTTCGTCCACCGCCTCGTAAAGAGTGATTCGCTCCCCTTTTCCCTTCTCGCCCCACAAGAGTTTTGGCTTTCGGAATTCATTGTGCTGAATGAGGGCATTGGCGGCGCCCAAGATGACGTCGGGGGAACGGTAATTCTGCTCCATTTTAATGACCCCAGAATCGGCGTAATCTTTTTCGAAATTGAGAATGTTGTGGATGTCGGCACCCCGCCAGCCGTAGATCGACTGGTCCGGGTCCCCCACCACGGTGATCTGCTTGTATTTCGAAGCCAGCTGCTTCACGAAGCGGTATTGGGCGTGGTTCGTGTCTTGATATTCATCGATCAAGATATGACGGAGCCGGTCTTGCCACGCCTCCAGCGCCTTCGCCTTCCGGTCAAAGAGGAAAACCGCCTTGAGAATCAGATCCCCGAAATCGACCCCGCCGAGTCTCGTCAGCTTCTCCTCGTATTTCACGAAGACCCTGGCCACCATCTCTTCGTAGGGGTCGGTCGTCCGCTCCTGGTATTGATAAGGGGTGAGCAGGTAGTCTTTCGCCCGTTGAATCGCCTCGCGCGCCCCTTTCGGGTGGCACTGCTTTTCCGTGTAATTAAGCTCCTTCAGGCATTCCTTGATGAGAACGAGCTGGTCGTGGTCGTCGTAAATCGTGAAATCTTTCGGAAGCCCGATTGCGGGCCCCTCTTCGCGGAGAATCCGCAGACACGCCGAGTGAAACGTGCTGATCCAAACCTCTTGGCGGACAAGTTTCCTCACACGCTTCCGCATCTCCTCCGCCGCCTTGTTGGTGAAGGTGACACCGAGAATACTAAACGAAGGAATCCCTTGGGCCATGAAGTGGGCAATCCGCCGTGTCAGGATTCGCGTCTTCCCACTTCCCGCGCCGGCGAGAACGAGAAGCGGCTTCTCGGCGGGCCAGACCACGGCCTCTTTTTGGGCGGGATTGAGATCGGTCAGGATATGATCAGACATACTGAACGTCGCTGTCATTGCGAGGAGTCCGCCAAAGGCGGACGACGAAGCAATCCCGGCTATGAGATTGCTTCGGCCTCATCTTAAACGTTGCCTCGCAATGACGATTAATCTTCTCCCTTTTCTTCTTTGATCTTGTACCGGAAAGCCTTGCTGAAATCGTAAAGGTTGTCAAAATCGTGGATCGAATCCTCCTCTGTCTTTCGGAGAAGTTCGGCATCAATCAGATGAAAGACGATTTTTCCAAAATCCTCGGTCTTCTTGATTCCCCAATGTTCGAGCACCGTTCTGGCCATCGGCCCAAATTGATCGAGCGCGTAGTCTCTGAGCCCCTTGCAGAGCTCCTTGCCGGTGACGTGGCGCGGTTTCTCGAACTTCGCGACCGCGAAATGAAGGCCTGCCATGACGAAACTATAGGCTTCAAACTTATAGCTCGGGTCTCTAGCCAGGATCTCCTCCACCTTCTTAAGAAGCCGTTCGATTTCTTTCATGAATGATCCCCGTTGACCCAAAGGATATCAAATTTTTGCTGAAAAGCCTTGAGGAAGGCTTCTTTAAACGGGCCAAAGGAAATCCCCTCCGGAAGCTGAATCGAGCCTTGGTGAAGGAAACCGCCTCGAGTCCGCTTTTGGGCGCCGCCTGCGATCTTTTCACCTCGGAGCGCCACGTCGGTCGGCACAGGCGTTGCAAAACAATCTTTCGAAGGGTCCCCGACACGAACGTTTCTTTTTGCTTTCGGATCATCGCAGCGAAAAAGGGAGGTCTCAAGTCCAAGCTTTTGGAAGACCTCTTGGACGACTTCGTGAAAGGAGAGGTAACTTGTCCTCACCTGCCGAAACGTGGGAAAAGTGTCCGGTCGCGCGATCACCGAATAAATGAAGTCGTTTCCGTGTTGGACCAGGCCCCCGCCGGTTGGGCGAACGCAGAATTCTTTCTTACCGCGGTACGAATATCCCACCGTCACCCCCGGCTCTGAGACGCGGTAAACCCGAAGGAGAGGCAAAGCGCTTGGCCCCTCGACAAACTCGGAAAACAGTTTCCGGTCAAGATCCATATGAAAAGAGATTCCTTGGGGAGGAGATTCGAGGAGCCGCCAGGGGGACAAGGGATTATAAAATGGTAGGGGCGCGATTTATCGCGCCCTTGTACTCGGGCGCAATCAATTGCGCCCCTACAGAAGGATTTTGGTTGCTTTCGCAGAAATCTTGGTAAGTCAAAATCGGATTGCGGGCCGCCAAGACTTCGTCCGGGCGACGAATCGGAAGCGAGTGCGGCGCGTTTTTCACGACGTCGGGATTGGTATCGATCTCATGCCGAATCTGAATTAAGGCGTCCGCGAAGCGGTCAAGCGTCTCCTTGCTCTCGGTCTCCGTCGGCTCAATCATCAGGGCCTCGGGAACCACGAGGGGAAAATGGACGGTTGGAGCGTGAAAGCCGAAATCAAGGAGCCTTTTCCCGACGTCGATCGCGTGAAGGCCTTTCGGGACGGCCGGCTTGGCGGAGAGGACGAATTCGTGCATACAAGGCTCGTCGACCGCCACGGGAAAGAACTCTTTCAGCCGTTCCTTGAGATAATTGGCGTTCAAGATCGCGTCCTCACTCACCTGCTTCAAGCCCGAAAGCCCGAGGGTCCGAATGTAAACGTAAGCGCGGAGAATCATTCCCGACTGCCCGTGAAACGCTTTCAGGCGTCCAATGGACTGAGGCCCGTTCCCCTTGAAGGCGTAACGATCTTTCACTTTCTCCACCAACGGAAGCGGAAGAAAAGGAACGAGTTTCTCTTTCACGCCGACCGGTCCTGAGCCCGGCCCTCCGCCGCCGTGAGGCGTGGAGAAAGTCTTGTGAAGGTTCAGGTGAACGATATCAAAACCCATATCGCCGGGACGGGCGATTCCAAGGAGCGCGTTGAAATTGGCGCCGTCGTAATAAAGGAGCGCCCCCGCCTTGTGGACGAGTTGCGTGATTTCGAGAATCTCCTCCTCAAAAAGCCCGAGGGTATTGGGATTCGTGAGCATCAAACAGGCGGTCCGGTGATCGAGATTCCGGCGGAGCTCCTCCAAATCGACCCGGCCGCGCGCGTTCGATTTAATTTGGACGACTTCGTAGCCAAGGAGTGCTGCGGTCGCCGGATTCGTTCCGTGGCTTGAATCGGGAACCAGGACGCGACGCCTTGAATGATCGCCCCGCGACGAGTGGTAGGCCCGGACAATCATCATTCCGCAAAGCTCCCCCTGCGCCCCGGCCGCCGGTTGGAGCGTGAAGCGGTCCATTCCGGTGATTTCCTTCAAATCCTGCTCAAGCTCGTTATAAATCCGAAGCCACCCCTGAATCGTCTCCTCCGGTTGAAGCGGGTGGACCAAAGCAAAGCTGTCGAGCCCGGCCGCCCACTCGTTTACCTTGGGGTTATATTTCATCGAACAGCTTCCGAGAGGGTAAAAATGGGTGTCGATCGAGAAATTTTTCTTGGAGAGATTGACGAAGTGGCGCACCACCTCAGGCTCGGTGAGTTCAGGAAGCTCGGCTGCATTTTGCCTTCTCAAGGAGTGCGGAACGAGCTCGGAGGCCCCTTTGGTGAGGAGCTTCTTCTTGGGAAGCGCCGCTCCCCGGCGTCCCGGCGTGCTTTTTTCGAAACTGAGTCGCGATTCAGAATCGATTAACATTATATTTCCTTCAACGCCTTCGCAAAACGGTCCAAATCTTCCTTCGACTTGGTTTCGGTTGCACAGACAATGAACGCATTTTTCAATTCGGGATAAAAAGAGGAAGGATCGATTCCGGGAAGAATCCCCTGCGGAATCAATTTCTTTTCGATTTCGGCGAAAGGCTTCTCTGAAAAGACAACGAATTCATTGAAGATCGGCGCCTCTCGCGCCACGCGGAAACCTTTGAGCTTTGCGATCTCCTCCCTCAGGTAATTCGCTCGGTCAAGATTAAGCTCCCCCACTTCGCGGATTCCTTCCTTCCCTAGGAGTGTCAGATAAATGCAGGCAGCGAGGGCAAGGAGCGCTTCGTTGGTGCAGATATTCGAGGAAGCACGTTCCCTGCGAATGTGCTGTTCGCGCGCTTGAAGTGTCAGTACAAAAGCGCGGCGCCCCTCCCCGTCGATGGTCATTCCGGCTAAGCGGCCCGGGATTTTTCGTACCAGTTCCTTCGTTACCGCAAAGTAGCCCAAGTAAGGTCCTCCAAAGCCGAGCGGAACCCCGAGCGGTTGACCTTCCCCCGTCGCCATGTCGGCTCCCCACTCACCCGGCGGGCGAAGAACCCCGAGACTCATCGGATTCGCGGCCAAAATCAAGAGGGCGCCCTTTCGGTGAACGAGCTCCGCCACCTTTTCAAGATTTTCCACGACCCCGAAAAAATTAGGCGTCTGAAAAACTACGCCGCCGACTTCGTCTGTGAGAAGGCTTTCAAACTCCTCCCTTTGAAAGCGGCCTTCCTTGTCAAAACCGATCTCCTCCACCGTGAAGTCAGCCGACTCGACATAGGTCCGAAGAACCTGGCGGTAGTGCGGGTGCGTGGCACGGGAGACGAGAAGCTTTCTTCTTCCCGTGTGACGGAGTGCGAGGAGCCCCGCCTCGGCAAGGCTTGTGGCACCGTCATAGTGCGAGGCGTTCGAGACCGCCATTCCCGTGAGTTCGGAAATCAGGCTTTGATATTCGAAGATCGTCTGGAGCGTTCCCTGCGACGCTTCGGGCTGGTAAGGGGTGTAGGCGGTATAAAATTCGTTTCTTGAAAGGAGCTGGGGAAGGGCTGCCGGAATGAAATGTTCGTAGCTTCCGCCGCCGAGGAAGGAAAGGGCGTTTTTGGTGCTCCGATTCTCCCGTCCAATTTCCTCAAGCGCCCGGCGAAGCTCGAGCTCACTCGTCGCCTCAGGCAAAGAAAGCCCGCGCGTCTTTAACTTTTGGGGAATTCCTGCGAGAAGATCCTCAAAGCGCCCGACGCCGATCGTCTCGAGCATTGCCCGGCGGTCTTCCGCCGTCAGTGGGTGGTAGTGCATTGAGCCTGATATTGTTCCGCGCTGAGGAGCGTCTCCCACTCGGAAGGATTTTTGAGTTCGATTTCGAAAAACCAGCCGCGCCCGTAAGGGTCTTGATTGACCAGGGCAGGATTGGATTCAAGCTCTCGATTGGTTAGAACGACCTCGCCCGAGACCGGGGCGTAAATATCGAAGGCGGCCTTGACCGACTCGACCACCGCGACCCCTTTCCCTTTCTCAGCCGCGCCGTTCGGTTTCGGAAGCTCGACGTAGACGACGTCTGAAATTTCGTGCTGCGCGTATTCGGTGATTCCGACTCGGACGCGATTCCCGTCGCGGCGGGCCCACTCGTGGGTTTGGCTGTAACGTAATTCTGCTGGAAAATTCATGAACGTTTCCTTTTATAAAAGGGCAAGGGCACGACCTTCGCCTTCACCTTTTGATTTCGAATCACAATTTCCAATTCGTTGCCGACCTTGGCTTCCGCGGCAGGAACGTAACCGAGCCCGATATTTTTCTTTAAGGTCGGGGCTGGGCCGCCGCTTGTCACCGGCCCCAGGGCCTTCCCCGCCTTCTCCATCTGAAAGCCGTGGCGCGGAATTCCCCGCTCCGTCATTTCAAACCCGACAAGCTTCCTGGCGGGGCCTTTTTCCTTCTCCTCGTGGACGCGCGGCCAGCCGAGGAAATTCTTTTTGTCAAAATCGACCGCCCACGCAAGGCCTGCCTCCACCGGTGAGGTGGTGTCATCCATGTCCTGCCCGTAAAGGAGCATTCCGGCCTCCAGGCGAAGCGTGTCGCGGGCCCCGAAACCGATCGGCTTAAGCCCCTTCGCCTTTCCGGCGCTAAAGATCGCCTCCCAAAGCGAAGCGGCTTGTGGCGCGTCGGGCATGATCTCAAAACCGTCTTCTCCGGTGTAACCGGTGCGGGAACAAAAAAGCTCTCCCCAATCGGTTTTGAGCGTGAGGAAATGATAATAGCCAAGGGATTTAAAATCGCAACGAAAAAGTGCTTCGGCAATCTCCAGGCTCCGGGGCCCCTGCAAAGCAAAAAGCGACTTCCGTTCGCTTGCGTTTTCAAGTTCCACGCTGCCGGTCGGGAGGTGGTGGCGGATAAATTCGAAGTCTTTCTCAATATTGGCAGCGTTGACGATCAAAAGGAATCTTTCGGGGCTTAGCTGATAAACAATGAGGTCGTCGACGATCCCCCCCTCTTCGTTGAGCAGGGGGGCGTAAAGCGCTTTCCCGTCCTGGAGACGTTCCATTTTGCGTGGAAGAAGGAAATCGAGGAACCCTTTGGCAGCTTTCCCTGAGACAAAAAACTCTCCCATATGAGAGATGTCGAAAATTCCCGCTTGGGTGCGGACCGCTTCGTGCTCGTCTAAAATGGAGGTGAAATAGAGGGGAACTTCCCAGTCGCCGAAGGCCCCAAAGTGCCCTCCGGCCTTGGCGTGAAGTTCATGAAGAGGAAGCCTTTTTACGACCGTCGTCACAAGGCGGTGATTATACTGGAAACTTTATTCTTCCACCACCGTGGCGAGGCCCTGCTCGACGAGCTCCTGGTTGAGGTAGCGCTTGACCACAAAAACATCCACAAGGTAGCGGTCGTACTTGTCGGATTTCACCGTGCGAATGAGGACTTCTCCCTCTTTCAGCGCCTGCTCCAAATATTCTTTCGCCTCAAGGCCTTCAGCGCTTTCGATTTCGCGGGCATCGAGGCCCCGAAGTCTTAGGGTTTGGAGGGTTGTGATTCCGAAGCCGAGATCAATGAGGGCAGTAAAAGTGTCGCCGTCGAGCACCTCGATGATCGAGGCAGGGTAGGTGTAAAGGAAGGCCTCGGTGGCGGAGGTGACTTTTTTCAGTAGGGGCGACGCATGCGTTGCCCCTACAAGAGAGACGATGTCCCCTTCTTTAAATTTGAAGGGCTTTTCGCGGTGAAAGTAAGTGGAGAATCCTAAGTCGAGCACAAGCTTCTTCTCGTAGGGGCCATGTTCGGCGCGGACAACGCGGTAGGTTCCCACCTCGCCCGGCCGGGCAGAAAGCTTTTGGACGGGAGCGGTTTCCGTCTCGGGCCGGCGGAGTCTTTCGATTTCGCTTCGGAGCTCACGCTTACCCCAATTTTCTTTTTCTGCCCTTTCGGCGAGCTCCTCTCTTGTT